>Ga0209345_10001326_pt1 | contig 29729 bp, 28 predicted proteins | sample Cruoilmetagenom7_FD_187294 | JGI IMG/M metagenome (GOLD analysis project Ga0209345, IMG submission 187294) | Oil polluted marine microbial communities from Coal Oil Point, Santa Barbara, California, USA - Sample 7 (SPAdes) (version 2) | ecosystem: Environmental > Aquatic > Marine > Oil seeps ...
AAACCGGAATGTAATCAACATTGTTTAAATCAAAGGCGCTGTATCCAGCTCCGAAGCCTCTACCAAACTAATGGAAGAGCGTGGCATCCAGGTATTTGATTTAAACAATGTTGATTACATTCCGGTTTATGTTGACGGTGCAGATGAATCTAACCATGGCTTATCACTGATTAAAGGCGGCGGCGGTGCACTTACCCGTGAAAAAATTATTGCCGGTGCCAGCAAAAAATTTGTGTGTATTGCAGATGAAAGCAAACTGGTTGATGTAATGGGTAAATTCCCACTTCCTGTTGAAGTAATCCCCATGGCAAGAAGCTACATTGCTCGTAAACTGGTTGCGTTGGGTGGACGCCCCGTATGGCGTGAAAATTTTATCACCGATAATGGCAATGTGATTTTAGATGTTCATGATATGGATATAATGGAACCCATAAAAATGGAAGATGAAATCAATAGCTGGGCAGGCGTTGTGACATGTGGTTTGTTTGCCCGTAAAGGTGCTGATGTACTTATTCTTGGAACACCTGATGGTGCTAAAACAGTAATGCCTAAATAATCCTTATCCTGTTATGGCACATTTCCATCGTGGAAAGGTCGCTGCTTTTGGCGCCCTGCCCACTGTTGCGATGCCATTAAAAGTTTTACAGCGCCACTTCATCACAGAATCTACTTTTGGTGGTATGGGTTAAGGGGACAGGGCTCAAAAAACGAGACCTTTCCCCGAGGGTGATGAACCCAAACAGGGGCTTTCAAACCGCTCTCAAAAATCCATTTGAAAAACTAAAGCAGTACCCTCTCAATACCGCCCTGCTTCACTTTCTGGTAGTAAGCCTTCTGCCAATTATCACCAAGCTTAAACTTCGCTAATTCCACCAGAATATAATCTACCTGCATATTAGTATCTTCGCGATAACGCTCCAAACCCTGCTGGCAAGCTGGACATGAAGTCAGCATTTTCACATTTTTATTTAATGCTTTTTCATGCCCACTTAAGTTTTTAATATCTGACTTTATCTCTTCAAGCTTTCTATGTTTTACCTGTGCCGCAATATCAGGGCGCGAGACCGCAAAGGTTCCCGATTCACCACAACACCGATCTGATAACGCAACCTCTTTACCCATAAGTGCCGTTGCCACATCGACGCCTTTATGTTGCTTCATCGGTGTATGACAGGGCTCATGGTATAAATACTTTGTACCACCAACACCTTCTATCGTAACGCCCTTTTCCATTAAGTATTCATGTATATCAATTAAGCGACAGCCAGGAAAAATATGCTCAAACTGATACTTTAATAACTGATCAATACACGTACCACAGGACACCACGACGGTTTTAATATCTAAATAGTTTAATGTGTTTGCCATGCGATGGAACAACACACGATTACTGGTGGTAATCTGCTTACCTTTTTCAATATCACCGGAAGATGTTTGCGGATAACCACAACACAAGTACCCTGGAGGCAAAACCGTCTGAATTCCTAGCTCATATAACCATGCAAGTGTCGCCACACCAATTTGACTAAATAGCCGCTCCGAACCACAACCTGGAAAATAGAATACCGCTTCACTATTTACATCGGTTTTATTTGGATCACGAAGAATTGGAATTGTTTTATCATCTTCAATTCCCAGCACTGAACGCATCGTGCCACTTGGTACATCAGCCGGCATTGGCTGGGCAAAGAATTGAATAACCTGTTCTTTTAAAACCGGTTGCCCCGATGTTGACTTAGGCCGGTTTAGTTTTGTACCTAAAGAATTAGGCAGCACACCGGGGAGTAACTTTAGAGTGCCATGCATTAGGCGCTGCCCCAAATAGCCAGCCTGGATTAGACCTGCACGCATCGCTTTAATTTTACCCGGGGATGTCATATTCAGATAGGCCATAGACATTTTAGTGCCTATATGTTCTCTGCGCTGCCCCTGTCGCTTAAGCACATGTCGCATCTTAATTGTGACATCACCAAAATCGATATTCACCGGACAGGGATTTAAACAACGGTGACAAACTGTACAGTGATCAGCAACATCATTCATTTCATCAAAATGACGAATCGATATACCTCTACGCGTTTGCTCTTCATATAAAAAAGCTTCCGTTATTAAACCCGTCGCTAAAATTTTATTTCGTGGTGAGTACAAAAGGTTTGCAGAGGGCACATGGGTTGAACACTCTGGTTTGCATTTTCCGCAACGTAAACAATGAGCAATATCATCATTTAACTCACCCAGCTCACTCTCCTCCAGAATTAAGGCCTCCTGCTTCAACAACCTTAACGATGGCGTATAGGCAGATTCCAAACCACCCGTATCACGTCGCAACTTACCTTTATTAAAGTAATCATTCGGGTCAACTTTCTCTTTATATTCCGCAAACGCATCAATTATTGATTCATCAAGATATTGCATTTTGGTTATACCAATACCATGTTCCCCTGAAATAACACCATCAAGAGATCTTGCCAGCTCCATTATCTGATCAACTACACGCTCTGCTTCCTGCATCATATTGTAGTCATTAGAATTTACTGGAATATTAGTATGCACATTACCATCACCTGCATGCATATGCAGAGCAACAAATAATCGACTGGATAAAATTTGGCTATAAATTTCATCAAATTTTAAATGAACATAATTAAATTCATGTCCGCTAAATAATGCTTTTAATGGCTCTTCAACTTCCTTCTTGTATGAAACCCGTACATCCGCATTAAGTACAGCCTGTATAACACTTATATTTTCAGTAAATGCGGGCGAAGATATTTCATTTTCTAACAAGTTTTCTTTTAGCGTTTGTACATCATTAGAAAAATTATTAAGTAATGCCGTCCATCGTAAACGTGCCTGCTCGATCAAATCAATTGCATCAGAAAAACGTGGCACCAGATATTGAGATAACTCGGTTGCAGATTCATTCTGCAACGATTGCTCTTCATTAATGTAGAGAGTTAATGCATCCAGTATAGCCAGTTTATTACTAATTGACTGGTGCACATTCATCGTTTCAATGCCGTGCGTATAATCACCGATACGATCTAAAGGTATAACCACATCTTCATTAATTTTAAATGCATTAGTGTGCGCCGCTATTGCAGCCGTACGACTACGTTCAGACCAAAAACGCTTACGCGCCTCTGCACTTACTGCAATAAAACCTTCTGCATCTCGCGCATTAGCCAAACGCACAACCTGTGAAGCCGCTTCGCTCACCGCCGATTCATCCTGACCTACGATATCTGCCACCAGCAACATTTTCGGCAAACACCCCCTGGAGGCTTTCGGACTATAATTAACCGCTCGTATATAGCGGTCATCTAAATGCTCCAGACCAGAAAGCAAAACATCAGGGTTATTATCTAAATAATCTTTTATTTCAACAATAGCCGGAACGGAACGACGAAGATCTTGCCCATAAAACTCTAACGCCACTGTGCGTGCCTGTTGTGGCATCGTGTGCAACAGGAAGTGAGCTGAGGTTATAACCCCATCACAACCTTCTTTCTGTACCCCCGGCAAACCACCAAGGAATTTGTCCGTTACATCCTTACCCAGCCCTTCTTTACGTAAAGATGCCCCCTTAAATAGCAGCACCTCTGGCTCACTCAGCAACTGCTTGGTCACTGAGTCAAAACGACTTAACCTGAACTCAACCTCTTCTTGCTGATGAATCTTACCCAGGTTGTGATTAATTCTCTCAACCTCTAACCAGTTGCCATCAGCGGTCACTATTCTCCAGGAGACCAGGTTATCTAATGTAGTTCCCCACATAACGGCTTTTTTACCGCCCGCATTCATAGCAATATTGCCACCAACGGTTGATGCGTCTTGTGATGTCGGGTCTACGGCAAAGACATGACCATGCTTTTCTGCCAAATCTGATACTCGACGAGTAACCACACCTGCCTCGGTACGCACCACGGGAACGGGCTTAACCACACCCGCTATTGTTTTATGCTCTAATGCACCAATTGCCTGTAGTTTTTCCGTATTGATAATCGCTGTATTTTGATAAAGAGGAACTGCACCTCCCGTATATCCGGTACCACCACCCCTGGCAATCAGGGTTAGGCCGAGTTCAATACAACGTCGCACCAACTGGGCTACTTCGTCTTCAGTGTCTGGCGTTAACACGACAAACGGAAACTCTACGCGCCAGTCAGTTGCATCGGTAACATGACTTACCCGGGCGAATCCGCTGAAATCTATATTGTCTTTACTGGTTGTTTTCGATAAGGATTTAAGCGCTTTTATGCGCAATGAGCCCTGAGTTGCAAACCAGTCAGCAAATGTTTTTACTGCCGTGCGAGCAGCGGCGGCGAGCTCAATCGCCTTTTGATTGCCATTTGCGCGCTGTTCTATTTGCTCAATGCGGTGATTTAATGCCGATATAAGCTGTTTACGCCGCTTATGATTTTCCAGCAAATCATCCTGCAAAAAAGGGTTACGCTGTACTACCCACATATCACCCAGCACTTCAAATAACATACGCGCTGAGTGCCCGGTACGGCGCTCTCCCCTTAGCTCATTAATAATTTCCCAAACAGGCTCACCAAGAAAACGGATAATGATTTCACGATCGGAAAACGAGGTATAGTTATAGGGAATTTCGCGAATTCGGGTATTTGAATTCATTGAGAGAGAGCTACCAGTTGATTAATTAATGGCTGAAGATTTTAGCATAAAAGATAATTAAGGTTTCCCTACATTACACGGGAAAGCAACCCTATATGTAGACTTTAGAAAGCTAAATACTGTAATGAAGCAGCACACAACTCAATGCCCTGTAAATACACACCACCAATTTTTTGACTGATTACTTACAGCTGACTTTATTACTGACAAAAAAAAACAGGGCCGAAGCCCTGTTTCTTTTACAAGTTAAATCAAATATCGATTTAGAACTTGTGACGAAGACCGAAAGATACGCCGTCAAGATCAACACCATCATCATCCACATCTTGAGAAGTATAAGCGCCATATACGTTAGTACGCTTGCTGAAAGCGTGAACATAAGCAACAGCCATACCAGAACCGTCAAGTTGACCAGCAACATCAGCAGATGCAGTACCGAAAGTAAATGCAACAGTGTCGTTATCGTTAATGCCGTATGCAGCACTAAAGAAAGTAGTATCTTCACCTAAAAGGTCAGCTGTTAATTCGTGCTGAAGACCTAAAGTCAGTGAATCCATTGTGTAAGTACCACCAATTTTCATAGCACTCTCTGTGCCAGAAGTAGCAGCATTACGATCAGCATCCATATCGATATAATCGAAGAAAGCTAAGATGTTTTTAGCTTTATAACGAACACCTAAACCCATAGTCTCATCATCAGCATTGCTAATAGTAGTATTAAATACAACAGAAACACCGCTCATTGCTGGTGAAGTGTACTGTAAAGTATTTGTACTACGACCACGGTAAATGCCTGAGCCACCGTGTAGATCTGACTGCATACCGAATGCACGACCTTCAGCCGCTGTACGGTATAATGGGTCAACTTTGCCGCCCATTTGCTTGTAGTTACTTGACATAGTACCAAACTTAACAGTACCCATAGCGCCTTTTAAACCAACCCACTGGTCACGTGAAGAAATTGTAGAACCAGTTTCATCTGGATTAACACCAAATTCTAATTTATAAAGAGCAGACATGCCGCCGCCAAGATCTTCTTTACCTTTAACACCAATAGCTGATGTACGGTTAGACATATCAAGGTTATCACCAAGAGCTGTTGCTGCATTATTATCATCAAGACTATCAAGAGATAAATGAACCAGGCCGTAAACACTCGCGTCAGCTTGAGCGGCTAAAGGTGAAATTAATGTTGCTGCTACTGCAGCTACTAGGAAACGTTTTTTCATTATGCAAGACTCCTGCATTTGTAGTTTATTGTCATAGCTATAACTTTTTGTGGTCAAACAAAAAATCTAGTGTATTTATATACGATTATGAACTTTAGTCAACCCTTTTAAACAAATTCTAAATAAATACTTTATCATTTGGGTCTATAAATATAGTGTTTTGATACTAGCCTCAAAAAAATTAATTAAAAAAAATAAAAACTTTTAACCACTTCAAACATTTTTATATTTATATTTTGCAACTACAAAGATGATTAAAAAACACTCAACTATTCAATACTTCAATATTTAGCGCTCAATTTCTTCAATAGCTTTTTAATAAGGAGCTTGAACAAATTTTTTCCAGCCAGACCTGTCACTACTAACTTCACACAAAAAACACCACCCAGATTTAATAGAAATACTTTCGTATTTACATGTCACTTCAAATTTGAGTAACTCCTAATTATGCACGTTTACGGCATTTAACCACAAGTTGTAAGGTTATTTGACACTTTAACAACAATGTAAGCAGGTTGATATATACTGATTTTCTTATGCGTGATCCAGCAACTTAAGCAGACTGACAACCCCATGCTTTCGCCAACAATGCTAACCCTGACCACCACAGCAACCCGTAGAGCAGATCAAGCGCAACGGATTCATCGTTTTTGATAATTAATTTACTACACAGCCCCGGTGGATTCGCTGCGTCTGACACCCTACATCTCAAATTAAATCCGCTCATCACCTGCACTATCAGTGTATTTTTTTAGCTCAATTTTTAACAATTAATTACAGGCATAAAAAAACCGGTCTTAGACCGGCTTTTTTTAACACTAAATCTACTTAGCTCGTTAGAGCTATAGCAAATATTAACGTTTCGAGAACTGTGTAGCGCGACGTGCTTTACGCAGACCCACTTTCTTACGTTCAACTTCACGTGCATCACGTGTTACAAACCCTGCTTTACGCAGTGTTGGACGCAGGCTTTCGTCGTATTTCATCAATGCACGTGTAATGCCGTGACGAATTGCACCAGATTGACCTGTATCACCACCACCTTTAACAGTGATATTGAAATCAAACTTATCCATCATTTGAACTACATCTAATGGCTGTTTAACAACCATAATTGAAGTTAGGCGACCAAAGTACTTCTCGATTGGAAGACCGTTTACTTTGAAGCTACCGCTACCAGCTGTCATAAATACACGAGCGCTTGATGATTTGCGTCGGCCGGTTGCGTAATATTGAGTTTCTGCCATGAGATATCTCTACTTTATACGTCCAGCACTTGTGGCTGCTGGGCTGTGTGTTGATGTTCTGGGCCTGCGTAAACTTTTAGCTTACGATACATTGCACGACCCAGTATATTCTTAGGTAACATACCCTTAACTGCTTTCTCGATAACCATTTCAGGCTTCTTAGCAATCAGCTTATCAAAAGATATCTCTTTAATACCACCTGGAAAACCAGTATGGCTGTAATACATCTTATCTGTCGCCTTGCGACCAGTTACTGCTACTTTTTCTGCATTAATAACTACTATGTAGTCACCTGTATCCACGTGTGGTGTGTACTCAGGCTTATGCTTACCGCGTAGGCGGCGAGCAATTTCAGTCGCCAATCGACCCAGAGTTTTACCATCTGCGTCTACTACGTACCAGTCACGCTTAACCGTTTCGGGCTTGGCACTGAATGTTTTCATGTCGTTAAATCCTAAAATGTTCGTACTCTACGAAAGGCGGCATATAATACAGAATTAGCTATCTTGTTACAAGCAGTAACTCTAATAAAGTTTCTTTCGGGTACTGATTTTTACTGCGAAGCACGTATTATAAGGATAGAGCCATTAAAAGATAGCAAGATTTTACTTTTATGACAGGCAAAAAAAAGCGCAGCAGGGGATGCTACGCTTAAAAATTCTCATCTTAAATGGGAATTGAGGAGTCACTAAATAAAAACTAACCACTACTGGCAATTCATTAGATAAGCAAATAATAATATACTGAAATACTATTGACAAGCTTTATTTATCTTATTCCTCTTCGCAGAACACCATATCAGGTCTAAAAAGCCCACACCGAAGGTGTTTATAGCTAATTATTTTCTTTTAGCACTTCTATTATTCAAGCAGCAACCTCTCCACCCTCTCGCGACCAATCAGGTGCCGCTCAATTATTTCATCTATATCTGCTTCACTTTTATAGCTATACCAGGCCTCATCTGGATACACCACCAACACGGGCCCCAATCCGCATCGATCAAGGCATCCGGCAGTATTCACCCTTATCTGCCCCCTCCCCGATATACCCAATGACTTTATTTTAGCCTTGGCATAAGTACGCAACTCACTTGCGTGCGCATGCTCGCAGCATTTACGCCCATCGTCCCGTTGATTGGTGCAGAAAAAAACATGGTGCTGGTAGTAACTCATACTGAGAATCCTAATTTAATATTTATTCAGGCTTTGACAGGGTAAATACCCAATCATAAGACCGTGCATTATTAAGTATTGCTTTCATTTAACGTGACAGCTGTATAAGCAATTATACAATGTTAAGATTATGCGCGATGAATAATGCCTCCAAACTTTCCAACACAGATTTATGCGTAATGTGTGGTATGTGCTTACCGCTCTGCCCCACATATCAGCTATATCAAACCGAAACAGAATCTCCTCGCGGACGTATTGCCCTTATGCAAGCCATCGACCGCAAGCAGATTAAAGCGGACGCCAAAGCCCTGTTGCATATCGATCATTGCCTGGGTTGCCTCAACTGTGAAACAATTTGCCCCTCACGGGTACCTTATGGAGAACTCATAGATGAGTTTAGAGAGCAGTTTAATGAATCCATTAAAAAGCCTTTTTTAAGTAAACTTATTTTAAAACAGGCCGCAAAAAATAATGGCCTTAATAAATTAGCCTCATTCACCAATAAGCCCGTTCTAAAACAACTAGTCAAAATAAGTTCTGATATAGGCATTACACCCATAAATTCACTGACAACTGCGCCTAAACTTAAGAACTTTTATGCTTCAGAGTCTGATAATAATCGTGGCGAAGTTAGCTTGTTTACCGGCTGTATTAGCGAAACATCTGAGCACAGCTATATAAATGATGCGATTTACATCCTCAATCTGCTCAATTTCGACGTAAGCATTTCAGAGCAACAAGTCTGCTGTGGCGCTCTTCACCAACATAATGGCCAACAAAAAACTGCCGAAAAGCTTTTCAGACAGAGCCATAGCCTGTTAAGGAAATCTAACGACAAACCTGTTTTATTTTTTAGCCCTGCGTGTGGCGCACATTTACTTAAGGGGCACGACCTTAATGCAATGGATGCTCGTAGCTTTATTCTTAAAGAGATAAAACAACAATCACTAGAATTTTCTAAACCTGCACAGGCAGTCGCTCTTCATGAAAGCTGTAGCCATCAAAATATGCTCAAGCTAAAAACATTAAACACAGATTTATTAAAATGCATACCTGGAATAGAAATTATCAAATCCCTGAAACCTTCTCTGTGCTGTGGCGCGGGCGGACTACAATCCATCAACTACCCTCGACAGGCACAATCATTATTACAGGAAAAAATAGAGAGCTTTGATCTAACACAAACAGATATACTTATAAGTGACAATATAGGCTGTAGCCTACATATTAAAACTGCCGTATCGGAGTATAATTCGAGGATTGAAGTCATACATCCAATCAGTTTTCTGGCACGCCAGCTAACCAACACGACAAAGAAATAAAAAATGCGACACCTGAACCCCATTGACCAGTTTATTGTGCAGTCAGATCACGCCTTACGTACCATATTTGGTAAACCGGTTACGACCGAGAGAGACAACCCTTCAACGGGAACACCCGAAGCGCCTCTTAATGATACAGAACGCAAACTCTCCTCCAGCCTGATGCGAGTAAACCATAGTGGCGAAGTCTCCGCACAGGCCCTATACCAGGGCCAGGCCTTAACTGCCCGACTTGATAAAGTTCGTGATAGCATGCAGCGCGCGGCATTGGAAGAAAATGATCACCTGGCCTGGACCGAACAACGCCTAACGGAGCTCTCTAGCCAAAAGAGCATTCTTAACCCCATTTGGTACTGCGGCTCTTTTGCTATTGGCGCAGTTGCAGGGCTACTGGGAGATAAGTGGAGTTTAGGGTTTGTTGCCGAAACTGAGCACCAGGTAATTCGCCACCTTGATGAGCATTTGGAAAAACTGCCTGAAAATGACCATCGCAGTGAAGCGGTACTAAAACAGATGAAAGCCGATGAGGCTCACCATGCTACCGTAGCGTTAGAAGGCGGGGGCGTAGAATTGCCATGGGCAGTAAAAAAACTCATGGCAGCCATGTCGAAGGTAATGACAAGTTTAGCGTATTATGTGTAAAAACGATTAATTAATTTTTAAGAGACTCACTAAAATTACCACGCGAGGTGGTAATTATTTTTGAATTTTGAATAGCCAGCGCCAGAAAATGCCATCAATACTAGCCTGCTTCCACCCAGTGCGTATGATCTTCTTTCACCGACTCAACTGGAAGCACTCTTTCAACACCTACTTCAGCTGTCCAATGACTTATCTTCTTGAGCAATAACTCTCTCTGTACCGGCTTTTCCATATAATCCTTAGCACCCAGCTTTAATCCCCAGGCCTTATCAGAACCCTGACTTGATCCACTGATAATAATAATCGGGATATGCCCTGTATCTTTTTGACGCGTTAAATATCGAGTCGCCTGAAAACCATTAATTTCTGGCATCACGATATCCATCAATATCAGGTCAGGCTTAACATGACGTGCCATCAAAATACCCTGCTTACCATTTTCAGCCGAGTAGGTTTTTACACCCTCAGCCTTTAACATTTTTTCCAGGGCAAACAGCTGTGTACGAGAATCATCAACAATAAGAACAGTTAAACCATCACGCAGCTTTACCTGGGATGGCGAATGGATTTTTTCGTGTCCGAACCAACGATTAAGGAGTTTATTTTTCATTTTAGTAGCAACTTATTTTGCATTTAACTCTTAAAATTCAAGAGCGATTTAATTTCTATACTGCCGGGAACGAGATGGTAATGACGGGACGGTTGTGTTCATCTTTATGCGCACAAAGATGTAAGTTAATGGGTTCCGGCTGGCGCTGACCATGTAAGGCACCATTAGCGACGCGATACACTCGAAAATCATATTCTAAATCTTCAACTCGACCATGCAATGCACTTGCAGCCATAAATAAAACATGTCTCAGACGCTGCAACACGGCAAGCTCATCATATGAGCGACCTTCTTCAGCCAATAACTCAACACAATCATCCCAGACCTCAGTCGCCATAAAGACAGGGCGTCTAAAGTTAAACAGTCGAGCCGTACTCGTAACGTCTCGAAGATCAGGGCTCTGATCATAATTTAGTTGTATGTTTTCGTCTGTAAACATGGCTACCACTTCGTCTACTCACCTGGGTGTTTTATTATTATCTGCGGCGTATTCTGTTTGCTAGTACTCGCAATTAGCTTAAGCATTGTCTGCTCAGGCCTACAGGTTGCGCCATCATTAGGAACTCGATGTATACTAAATTCACATTCCAAATCTACTACACGTCCATGCAATGCACTAGAGGCCATAAACAAAACGTGTCTGAGTCGCTGCAATACAGCCAGCTCATCGACACTTCTACCCTTGATACCTTTCAGTTCGACACAATCTTCCCAGACACGCTCCGTCATAAATACGGATCGATTAAAACTAAAAAGTTTAGCCGTGCTGCTCACATCACGTTGAAGTTGTGGCTCAGCCTGTAGTTGCGCATTACTCTGCATAAAAATACCGTCAATTACTCTGAATTATTTACTGTTATCTAGTCTAGTGCCAAGTACAAAGAATCGCTGTTAATCGGGTCACAAAAAAGTATAAAGCCAATCATTTGTTTAGTTATTAAATTTTTCTCTTTAAAATCAAGAGGTTCCCTAATAACCTCTGCTTTACTCAAACAAACAAACACACTTTCCAATTTTAACAAATTACCAATTAATGTCACCGATTAATTAATGTTTATACAATGATAGCCCCTTTCCAGGATTTTTCCGGAACTTTCCGACAAAATGCCTGAAAAATCAGTCAATTACTCACGCAAACCTATTAACCTTAATAAAAACAATGGTTTTGCGGAAAAAACCATAATTTTTGTCACTTAGTCACAAACTTGGGCTGCACTTAATACACCAATTTAAACACTCGAAATTTCAATTTCTTCATCTACGCCTTTACTCAGTAATATAGCCTCTAATACATCATTTATATATGGTTGAAATTCCCTATTTTCCAACTCAGCGCGATCTACATTTTCTATCCAGCCAAAAAGTGACACTTTTAGCTGCTGCTTGTTATGCACATGCTGCTCAATATCAAAGGCCAAGCGTTGATACTCCTCCAGGGTTGGCGACAGTTTAAGTTTATCGAGCAACTTTTGCATCGAAGGCAACCAGTTACAACGTTGCTCATCTAAACCCAGGTCCGATGCAGAAATCTTCACTACATTACGATTCGTTTCACTAATCCATAGGCGGAATGAACAACTCTGAAGGGAGTGATACAGGGGCTCATCAGATATTAAATATACGTTTAAATTCAACAAGTTAGCCTGATACTGCACATCACTATAACGCCACAACCCCGTTTGTAAAAACTCATACAGCCGAATGTGGTTCAAAAACTGTGTTTTATGCAATTGATCAAGAATCAACACGGTTTGCTCCGCCTCACTCTGTGCACAGGCTTCTGTGAGAATTCGATCCAGGGCATCTACAGGCGGCTCCTCAATTATCTCTTCACCTTCCTGTATACGAATAATCTGCGGCACAGGTTTATCTTTACCAAACTCATAATATAAAACCTGTGATGCTTCCAGCGTATTTGCCAGTGCATGGGCAAAGGCGGTTCGTCTTCGCCCGCAATCACCATCAATATGCATACAACGAATATGTTCAGTTGGGTTGCTCAAAAAACACTGTACAGCATGATCATAGCTTTCACTGGAAGTAAAACCATTTCGAGACAGGCCAGGTTTAAGCGCATCTATAAGTGGGTGCATAATTAACTTTCTTGTTGAAATATTTGTTTTATAAGATTGCCGCACATACCCGATACATGCAACCCGGAAATTCATCCCCAAAAAACTCGCCAAAAAAACTGCTTGTAACGTAAGATCAGTAAAATCATGCAAACAATAACGGATAGCCTTATGCCAGATAGTCGAGACCTGGAAATTTTAATTCATGGACACGTGCCCATCATCACTATTGAAACCCATGAAGAAAATCGCGCATTAAACCTGATAATTAAGGCCTCAAGTAAGCAGTATCTGCCCACATTCAAATGGACGGTAACCGAAGGTCTACAGCGTCTGGATTTAAACCTCGACCCACAGCGCCATGCATCGGCTCCGCAAGATGGGCTAAAACACATTAAGGCTTCTGCTTTACAGGGCATTTATATACTAGTGGATTTCGAGCACTATTTAGAAGACCCGATAAATATTCGCCTGCTAAAAGAAATCGCCATGATGTTTGATGGCAACAAGGGAAAACTCATTTTACTGAGTCACGTGTTAAATTTACCTGGCAACTTACAAGCCCTATCATCTAGCTTTTCTCTTAATTTACCGTCTACTCAGGTACTTGAAAAAATGATTCGGGATGAAGCTCAAGCATGGCAGGCGACTGAAAACACACGAGTTCGCACAGACCGGGAAACTCTCGACAGGCTGATTCAAAACCTTTCAGGCTTAACGCATAGAGACGCTAAGCGCTTAATTCGCAACGCCATTATTAATGATGGAGCCATAACAGAAACTGATTTACCCGAAGTCATGCAGGCAAAATATAAATTACTCAACCAGGATGATGTGCTGTCTTTTGAATTTGAAACTTCTCATTTTTCTGAACTGGGTGGCATGGAAAAATTAAAGGGCTGGCTTAAGCAACGTCAGCCTATTTTTACACAAAAGAAAAATGCTACTGATATTCCCAAAGGAATATTATTACTGGGTGTACAAGGTTGCGGAAAAAGTCTGGCCGCAAAAACTGTTGCCGGCATCTGGGGCATACCTTTACTACGTCTCGACTTTGGACGCCTGTATGATAAATATATTGGCGAAACAGAAAAAAACTTACGTCAGGCACTGCATACTGCCGAGGTTATGTCACCCTGTGTGCTCTGGATTGATGAACTGGAAAAAGGTATTGCTTCTGACAATAGTGACCAGGGAACTTCTAATCGTTTACTGGGCACATTGCTTACCTGGATGGCAGAAAAAACTGCCCGGGTTTTTATTGTAGCAACCGCCAATCAAATTGAAGTGCTACCACCTGAACTTATTCGAAAAGGTCGCTTAGATGAAATATTTTTTGTGGATTTACCTAATAAGCAAACACGCTCTCACATTTTTAAAATACACTTTGATAAGCGCGAAATAAACCACTCACATATCGACTTCAAAAAAATATCAGAGATTAGCGATGGTTTTTCCGGCTCTGAAATTGAGCAGGCCGTGGTCTCATCTATTTATGCCTGCCAGAGTTCTAAAACAGAAATAAACACCGAAATCCTGCTACAGGAAATTAAAAATACTCGACCACTCTCGGTAGTGATGGCTGAAAAAATTCAGCGCTTGCGCGAGTGGGCTAACGAAAGAACTGTGCCAGTAGATTAAGAGAATATATTAAAAAATTATTTTTTTGAATACCCTCCACCACCAGGCGTTTTAATGGCTAGCTCATCACCGGCTTTCAGTATTGCTGAAAACTTTGCGGGACATAACTCACCATTAACCAAGTTTTGCCCTACTTTTGCAGCCCCAGCATTTATGCCCCACGGCGCATGATGCCTTCTTTCTGTTAATAAAGTGACATGCGTATCCCGTAAAAAAGAAAATGAACGAATTAACCCTTCACCTCCTGTGCACTCACCTTTACCTGCAGAGTCTTTCCGTAACGCATATTCGTTCACTCTGAGAGGGTAATTCATTTCCAGCACCTCAACAGGCGTATTAAGCGTATTGGTCATATGGGTTTGTACACCGCTTAAACCATTATATAAATAGCTTGCTCCCATGCCACCACCTATCGTTTCATAATAATCCCAGGCTTTATAATTTTCGCTTTCCACTGCACCCATAGCCAGATTATTCATGCTTCCATGGCTTGCAGCGGGAAGTTTTTCCGGGTTAGCCAGTGCTAGCGCACCTATTATCACATCGACTATTCGAGTACTGGTTTCGACATTTCCTGCAGCCACCGCCGCGGGTCTTTTCGCATTAAGTAGACAGCCTTCTGGCGCCGATAAACTAATATGCCGAAAACTACCGGCACAAGCTGGAACATTACTCGGCATGAGGCAACGAAACACATAATAAACAGCCGCCGCGGCAACGGATAAGGGGCAGTTTATATTGCCTTTTACCTGTTCATCAGTACCACCAAAATCCACATGTATTGATGATGCTGTTACAGATATAGTCGCCTTAATTTTAATATCGGCATTACCCTGCCCATCGTCATCCATTACATCTGTAAAGCTATACATTCCCGCATTAATCTCTTTTGTCGCATCGACAGCAACACGCGCAGCATAATCATTTAATGCTATTAGTGACTGCTGATAGCCCTCTTCACCATGAGTATTAATCAACTCCAGCAGGCGTTCAACACCTCGCCTGTTTGCACTTATTTGCGCCGTAAAATCCCCATATGATTGTTCAGGGTTTTGTAGCACCGACAATAAACTATCCATAACATCTGCTTGCACCCTGTCACTTTTTAATAAATGAGTGGGGGGTATTACCAGCCCTTCCTGGCTTAACTCCGAAGATACAGGCATAGAGCCGGGGCTATCAGCTCCGATATCGGCATGATGAGCTCGATTTGCGACAAAGCCCAACAGGCTTTCCTCGTAAAAAACAGGGGCTATTAATGTTATATCAGGTAAATGCGTACCACCGAGATATGGGTCATTTAACACCACCATATCCCCTGGTTCCCAGTTAATCACACTTACAATATCACGGGCTGCATACGCCATACTGCCAAGATGGACTGGAATATGTGCAGCCTGCGCACATAACTCACCCTGGGCATCAAATACGGCACATGAATAATCCAGACGATCTTTAATATTGGGTGAAAATGCGACTCGCTGAAGCACCGCACCCATCTCGTCACATACCGCCTCAATTCGGCTTGAGAACACACTTAACGCTATAACATCCATTGAAAACCTTAAAAACAATGATATAAGTCAAATAATACCTTGAAAAACAGACGCTTCTCACTTATCTTAATGCCCAACTAAAACACTCAAGTATTTTTAACTGAAAATTAACAGGAAATTATTATGAATCCTTTATTATCTATCAAAGGCACGATTGCCGTTGGTTTTATTCTTGCGATGGCTGTAGCCTTCGGAATGGGCACAGGCGTTGACGGCTTAAAAGCCGCTGCAATGACCTGGTTACATGTAATGGCTGGTGTTGTATGGATCGGCCTGCTTTACTACTTCAACTTTGTCCAGGTTCCTGGTGTTGGTAAAGCACTAGCTGAAGCAAATGATGGTGGCCCTGGCCCTGCAGCAATCAACAAGTACGTTGCACCTACTGCATTACTTTGGTTCCGTATGTCAGCCGCAGTTACATGGTTAACCGGTTTGAGCGCATTAGCTTCAATTGGCGGCGGCATGCAAGGCATTATTGATGCATTTACATTCCAGCCTGGCATGGCAATTATCGGTATGGGCGCATGGTTAGGTACAATTATGTTATTTAACGTATGGGTACTAATCTGGCCTAACCAGAAGAAAATTCTGGGTCTTGACGGTCTGACTCACGATGCAGATGTAATTGCTGGTGCGAAGAAAGTTGCACTATTAGCATCTCGCACAAATACAGCATTATCTATTCCTATGCTGCTATGCATGGTTGGTTATGCTCACGCCCTGTAAGAAATAATTAAGATTAACAACGCTTAATCTTAAGAAAAAAGGCAGTTCAGTTTCTGAACAGCCTTTTTTTTCGTCTCGAATTTAAGCTGCTCAGACACATCTCCCTCGGGGACAGACTGGTGCTTTCCTGCTCTACCCCCTTTCTGGTACCACGATATCTGATAATGCCATGAACAAACTTACGACTCCGATTAACTCTCGGTGGCATCACTACAGGGGACAGAGCGCCAAAAAGCGGCGGTCTTTCCCCGAGTATGTCAATCATGCGAGAGGCCTTACTCTCACATTTAGTCACATCTACATTTTTGATTTTAAACCGGCAGTTTGCCAAACCAACGAACTCACGTATAATTACGCGTTTCGCGGCAGCTTTTACTGCCGTTTTTGCATTTTGGGCACATTAAAAACTAAAGCTGGAATTTAGCTGGAAAACAAATGAGCAAATCTGAACACCTGATGAAAACCTATGCACCACTCGATGTCTGCTTTGACAGGGGTGAAGGCGCCTATTTATATGATGAGAAAGGCACAGAGTACCTCGATGCGCTCGCAGGAATAGCCGTTTGTGGACTAGGGCACGCACACCCTGCTGTAACCAGGGCTATTCAGGATCAGGCAGAAAAGCTAGTTCATACATCAAATCTATACTGCATCAAAAATCAGCAGCAATTAGCTGACAAATTATGCAATGTCTCGAATATGGATCGGGTATTTTTCTCTAATTCAGGTGCTGAAGCCAATGAAACCGCTATTAAACTGGCTCGCCTGTATGGTAATCAGCAAAACATCGACAACCCATCCATTATTGTTACCGACGGTAGCTTCCATGGGCGCACGCTCGCAACATTATCAGCCACAGGCAATCGTAAGGTTCACGCGGGATTTGAACCATTAGTTCACGGCTTTACTCGGGCACCTTACAATGACATTGAAGCTATAAAGTCAATCGCTCAAAACAGCAACAATACGGTTGCTGTACTGGTTGAGCCTGTTCAGGGAGAGGGCGGTATTAATCTGCCCGATGAAAACTACCTAACTGAATTACGTTCTATTTGCGACGAGAATAACTGGTTATTAATGCTCGATGAAATTCAAACAGGTATGGGCCGGACTGGCCTGTGGTTCGCATTTCAACATAGCAATATTATGCCTGATGTTATGACATTAGCTAAAGGCCTGGGCAATGGTGTACCTATTGGTGCCTGCCTTGCATATGGAAAAGCTGCTGAACTGTTTCAACCAGGCAACCATGGCTCTACCTTTGGGGGCAACCCTCTAACCTGTGCAGCTGCCAACGCTGTTATTGACACCATAACCGAAGACAATTTATGCCAGCGAGCAGATCAGCTTGGTAAAAGAATGCTCCAGGGTTTTGAGGCACAACTTAAAGAATTGCCGGAAATAATATCTATCCGTGGCAAAGGTTTGATGCTGGGTATTGAGCTAGATAGAGACTGCCCCGAGCTGGTTAACCAGGCACTGCAACAGCACTGCTTAATTAACGTAACAGCGGGGAATGTTGTGCGCTTACTTCCGCCCCTCATTTTATCTGATCAGCAGGCCGACACTATCGTTGATATAGTCAGCACGCTCATTAAAAACTTTTTAAACTAATAAGCGTCGCTATTAATTCTGCATACATTGAATTAATAGAGATGCCCTAATTTTGCGGAGACGCCCTATGGCGACGCGTCATTTTTTAAGCTTACTCGATCTTAGCTCTACTGAACTCAAACAATTACTTAAGCGCGCAAGTGAACTTAAGAAAATGCAACACGCGGGTGAGGTTTACGAACCATTCAAAAACAAAGTACTAGCGATGATTTTTGAAAAATCATCTACTCGCACCCGAGTTTCATTTGAAGCGGGCATGGTACAGCTGGGCGGGCATGCTATGTTCCTGTCACCACGCGACACCCAACTGGGACGCGGTGAGCCTATTGAAGATACCGCACGTGTGTTATCAAGCATGGTAGATATCATTATGGTGCGAACATTTGAGCACGAAAAAATCACCACCCTTGCTAAATACTCTTCGGTACCGGTTATAAACGGTCTTACCGACTGGCTTCACCCCTGCCAGTTACTCGCAGATATGCAGGCCTGGACAGAACATAGAGGTGATATGCAGGGAAAAACTGCAACCTATGTGGGCGATGGTAATAATATGTGTCACTCCTATATTAATGCTGCTCGCCAGCTTGATTTTAATTTACATATTGCTTGCCCCGAAGGCTATGACCCCGATCCTGAGCTGGTAAAAGCCGCAGGTGATAAAGTTAAAATATTTAGAGATCCTAAAGCTGCCTGTGAAAATACCGACATGGTGGTAACCGACGTTTGGGCAAGCATGGGTCAGGAAGAAGAGCAAAAACAACGTGAAACCGCTTTTGCTAACTTCCAGGTAAATGATGAACTAATGGAAGTCGCCCATGATGATGCGCTCTTTATGCACTGCCTGCCTGCCCACAGGGGCGAAGAAGTCAGCGCCAGCGTAATAGATGGCAAGCAAAGTGTTGTGTGGGACGAAGCAGAAAATCGCCTTCATGCGCAAAAAGCATTACTTGAATTCTTATTACTTAATTAATTACAGAAGATGCCGTAGGCAGCTGCCTACGGTTGCTGGTTATGAAACCATCTGTTTGCGCAGTGAGATATATTTTTCTAAAATTTCTTCAGATTCTTTTATAAATTCGGTGAAAACAAAAGCCAAACCGTACACTCCCCGATTGCCAATCACAATAGAACGCACAACGCGCGCCCTAACCAGTACACGCCTAAATTCTGTGGTGAATGGCAAATCAAATGTGATCTCAAACTCCTTATCTTCATCCGCTGGAGCCCCATACTCAATATAAATACCTCCCATTGAGATATCTATTGCCTGTGCATGAATAACACTTGCGTCTGAAAGGCGTATATACGCTTTTAAATTAATTCTAAAGCGCTCGTGCGCTCTCTTGTCGCTGGAGGTAAACCCATCGGTAACCACTCCTTTCGTTAGTTCCATATCAACAACATTCCCAAACTATGGATATTCATTATACTAATACAAGCCAATCAAGATACAATACGCACACTAAACAAACCATCAGCTCCCATATACCATCGAATAATAATGACTTTCAAACATCTCTATTTATATAGCACTCTATTGGCCACCATGCCAACAATGTTATGGGGATCTGATCAGGGCACCTACACCGGATCACTAAATTCATGCCCTATCGACAGCGCCTCTACAATAAAATATAACCCACCACCAATGTTTTCCCCTGATGCAATAGAAACAACTGATATCAGTGCAGAACAAATACAAAATGCCAGTGAATCAGTGAGTATTTTTTCTGGTAATGTAGTTATAGAGCGCCATAAGTTACGCCTGCAGGCAGATAAGGTTACACACGATAGAGATACCCAAAAAATTGAAATCGAAGGTAACATTCATGCAGACACAGAAAACATGTCCATGAATGCTAGCAGCGGCTGGATGAATCTGAAAACCAATGAAAGTGAGTTTACCGATAGCACCTACTACCTACCTGAAACAGGCCTCACGGGCAGCACCCCCTTATTTAGCGTAACAACCGATAAGAAAACCGTGTTATTAGATACACAATTTTCTACCTGCCCTGCAAATAAACTGGACTGGCACTTAAACACCAGCTCCCTTGAGTTAGACCAGAGCGCGGCAACCGGTACGGCAACAAATACTATTTTCTGGGTAAACGAAGTACCAGTATTTTATTTTCCATGGATTCAGTTTCCTTTAGGTGATGAGCGCCGCAGCGGCTTTTTAATACCGGGTATTGGGTCTTCCAACTCCAGTGGGTTTGAATTAAGCACGCCCTGGTACTGGAATATTGCGCCTAACCAGGATGCGCTGATCACTCCTACATACTTACGTAAGCGTGGTGAAATGCTAGCCACTGAGTATCGCTACCTAACGCATAGCAGCAGCGGTAATTTAGACTTTGAGTACTTAAGCCACGATAAAAAGTTTGATAATGAACGTTACCTGATCCACTTTGATAACAATAGCCAGCTAGCCGACAAACTCAACTTAAACCTGTTAGTCAATGATGCTTCTGATTCCGATTATTTAAAGGACCTGGGTAGCAGCATCAGCGTTGCCAATACTACCCACCTGGAAAGAAATGCTAAATTAAATTACTCAAGCGGAGCATGGAAAGCAGGTATTCTTGCACAGTCATTTCAAACTATAGATGAAACTATTGCACTTGAAAGTCGCCCCTATAAACGGCTCCCACAGGTTACCCTGGAAGGTAAAGCTGAGCTGCTTGAAATGAACAACAGTTATTTATTAGGAACCCTTGATACCGAATGGGTTGAATTTGAACACGAGAGCACAAACAAAGAGCAAGGCTCACGATTCCATATATACCCGAAGCTAAGCATACCCATTGAAAACCATGCGTGGTTCATTAAGCCTAGCGTCGGTTATATGTTTACACAATATGAAACCACTGATATCAATGGTAACGATGCAAACCTGGAAGACAGAGGCCTAAGCGTTTTAAGCCTGGATAGTGGTTTATTTTTTGAACGCAATATCGCTGACAGCTCATTTTTACAAACACTGGAGCCAAGATTATATTATTTAAATATACCCTTCGAAGATCAGTCTCTCATTCCAATATTCGATACCTCAGAGCAGGACTTCAGTTTTGCTTCACTGTTTAGAGAAAACAGATTTAATGGTATCGACAGAATTGGCGACACCAATCAGTTAACACTGGCCTTGAGCTCGCGCATTCTTAATAAAGACAACGGGCATGAACTTTTTAATATAAGCATTGGTCAGATTTACTACTTTGAGGACAGACAGGTTTCATTAGACAACAGCATAAATACTTTCGACTCATCAGACATCATCACTGAAATAGGCGGTAATTTTCATCAATGGCGTGCCAGGGCAACATACCAATGGGACACTGAAACAAGCGCATCCGATAAGCGTAGTATGCAGTTAAACTATGCCCCATCTGAAGATGCAGTATTTAATATAGGCTATCGTTTTCACCGGGCCGAAAACCTGGAGCAAACTGACGTTTCTTTTGCCTGGCCATTTGCAAAAAACTATTCACTTTTAAGCCGCTGGAACTACTCCCTCACCGATGAACGTGATATTGCAACATTAGTAGGTGTACAGTATGAATCTTGCTGCTGGGCCCTGCGCTTGTTATCACAACGCTATTTGAGAGATGACACAGAAGAGCCTTATGGCTCGTCTATCATGCTTCAATTTGTACTTAAAGGATTTGGCAGCATCTCTGACAAAGAGGCAACTGACTCACTTAAACATGCTATCCTTGGCTATCAACCGGATTATTAATATGCAGCACATCAGAATGAATTTTTTCACTTTTATATTACTCAGCATCACTACCTTTTTTTCTACTCAGTTATTAGCTATCGAAGAAATAGATTCAGTTGCGATTATTGTCAATAAAGACATTATTAGCACACAGGAAATAAATAATAAACTTGAGCAAATCAAAGCCCAGATTAGACTCTCAAAAAAATCTTTACCTCGCGAAAACAACCTAAAAAAACAGGTTGTAGAACGCCTTATTTTAGACAGCATACAATTACAACTTGCCAAGTTACAGGGTATTCAGGTAAATGACCTTAGCCTTAACAAGGCGTTAGAAAACATCGCAAAAAAAAATCAAACGACATTAGATAAAATGCATAGCCTGCTTGAAGCACAAGGCGTTAATTACAATAACTACCGCGAACAAATTCGTAAAGATATGGTTATACGACAACTCCAACAACGTATGATTTACAGCCGTGTAAAGGTTTCGCCACAGGAAATAGATATATTTCTTGAGCAACAAAAACAATCTGGCGATGCGGCTAATGACAAATATCATCTGGCACACATTCTTATCGCCACCCCGGAAGCTGCTACGCCAGAAGATGTAACAAAAGCATTGAACAAAGCTAAAAAAGCTATTTCTCAATTAAACGAGGGTAATTCATTTAATGATGTAGCATTGAGTTTTTCTGATGGCCGACATGCATTAAAAGGTGGAGACCTTGACTTACTGAGTGCTGCACAGCTCCCACCTTTATTTCTTAATGCAGCAAGAAGCCTGAAAATAGACGATATAACCGCTCCTTTACGTAGTGCGAGTGGTTTTCACATACTTAAACTTATCGACAAAAAAACACAGCAACACTTTGTAAAGCAAACCCATGCTCGGCACATACTTATTAAAGCTGATGAAATAACCAGTAATGAACAAGCACGGAAACAACTAAACAAAATCAAGCTCCGACTTGATCAGGGTGAAGACTTTACAAAGCTTGCAGAAAAATACTCACAGGATCCCGGTTCTAAAAACAATGGTGGTGACTTAGGCTGGACAGCAGAGGGCGCTTTTGTACCTCGTTTTACCCAGGTTATGAACTCACTTAAAGACAAGCAAATATCTGAGCCATTTAAGAGTCAGTTTGGCTGGCATATTATTCAGGTTTTAGCTCGCAGACAACAGGATGAAACCGAACAGTTAATACGCAAGAAAGCTGAGTTATCTATTCAGAACCGTAAAGCTGATGAAGAACTTCAGTTATGGCAACGCCGTGCACGTGATGAAGCGTACGTAGAATACCTGATAGAAATAAATTGATAATGAAACTTCCGATTATTGCTATCACTCCAGGCGAACCTGCAGGTATAGGCCCAGATCTCGCAATTAAAACATCTCAAGATAACTTTAACTGTAATAGAGTTTATTTTGCCGACCCTGATTTGTTAACTAGCAGAGCACAGGCACTAAATATACCAGTTAGTATTAAAACACTTTCCTCACTTGAAAATATTCCTGCGCCTGTAGAAAACACCCTCTATGTCTGGCCTGTAAAAACGGCCTGTGATGTAGTAGCTGGTCAATTAAACCCACGTAACGCAGCTTATGTTTTGGAGTGTATTCAACTGGCAGTAGAATCACAGCAAAACAATTTAACGCACGCATTAATGACAGGCCCAATCCACAAAGGCGTGATTAATGAAGCAGGTATAAATTTTTCGGGACACACAGAATATCTCGCTGAGCTAAGTTCAGGCACACCCGTTATGATGCTGGCAGCAGAAGCAGAAAAATTACGTGTCGCTTTAGTCACTACACACTTGCCATTGAGCCAGGTCAGCTCTGCCATTAACCAGAAAAATTTACATCAGGTAATTTCAATATTACATAATGATTTACAACAAAAATATGGGATAAAAAATCCTCATATTCTAGTTTGCGGGCTAAACCCGCATGCAGGTGAAAATGGCCATATGGGAATGGAAGAAATTGAAATCATTTCACCCGTCCTCAACACACTTAAAAAGCAGGGTTTAAACCTGACAGGCCCCCTACCGGCTGATACCTTATTTACACCAAAATACCTGAGTGATGCGGATGCCGTCTTAGCGATGTATCATGATCAGGGCTTGCCTGTGTTAAAGCATGTCGGATTTGGACATGCTATAAATATCACACTAGGCTTATCTATTATTCGTACATCTGTAGATCATGGCACAGCTCTCGACCTTGCAGGCTCTTCAAATATTGACACTGGTAGCTACACCGCTGCCTTAAACACAGCAATAAACCTGGCAAACAATCAGGCGATTACTTCGGCAAATTAATTATGGCTATACAACATCGAGCACGTAAACGTTTTGGCCAGAATTTTTTATCTGACCCTGGCATTATCCAACGTATCATTCAAAGTATTAACCCTAAGCCAGGTCAACGAATAATTGAAATAGGCCCGGGACTCGGTGCGCTTACCTGCCCCATATTAAAGCTTGCGGGAGAAATGGATGTTATCGAGCTAGACAGAGATATCGTACCTAAACTTCAACTGAATTGTGGCCTTGATGCTGTACAGAACAACCAGCTTCGTATACATAATATTGACGTATTACAATTTGATTTTTCTGAATTAAATTACCAGGAACCTTTACGCGTTATAGGTAATCTTCCTTACAATATTTCTACACCCATTATTTTTCATTTAGTTGAATACAGCTCCATTATTCAAGATATGTACTTCATGCTTCAAAAAGAAGTCGTACTACGCCTTGCTGCAAAACCCGATACTAGCAACTACAGTCGTCTGTCTGTAATGGCTCAATATCATTTTCAGGTTGATGCCCTGTTTCTCGTCCCTCCCGAATCATTCGAACCTATGCCTAAGGTAGACTCAGCCATCGTTCGTTTAATACCGCATGAAAAAAAACCTATTCAGATTGATGATGAGAAGGCATTTGCTAAACTAATTACCCTGGCATTTTCACAACGAAGAAAAACGCTACGTAACGTACTCAAGGAGATATGCACAGCACAACAACTTGAATCTGTTGGAATCGACCCATCGAGCCGTGCACAATCACTTGGACTACAGCAATTTTGTGATATATATAATGTTATCTCTGGGGTAAATTCCTGACGAAATCACTGAATTTTCATATATAATTTGATAAGCTAAGATTTAACTATATGGCGGTATTTCATGAATGAAGACACATACAAGATCAGTGTAGAGGTTACACCTAACTACATTGAAGAGCAGTCACATCCCGAACAGGGGCATTATGTCTTTTCATACACTGTTACAATTATTAATGATGGAAATAAGCCCGCCCGCCTGCTTACCCGTCACTGGGTAATTACAGATGCCATGGGTGAAACTCAAGAGGTTAAAGGTGATGGAGTTGTCGGCGAACAACCCTATTTAAAGCCTGGAGAAGGTTTCCAGTATACTAGTGGCACATTGATGAAAACCCCCAACGGTTCTATGGCGGGTAGCTACCAGATGATTGCAGACGATGGTTTTCATTTTGACGCTAATATTCCCGAGTTTTACCTGCTTGCACCAAGCACTTTACATTGATCAATAAATTCGGGCTTAGAGTAAATCAAAAATGGGGTTGAAATTTAGTTACACTTTACTAGCCCCGATTTATGATTCAATTGTTTCATCAACAACACAGGAAATGCGCTTAACCAGTCTAAAGCGCCTTGACTTGGCAGGCCCACAAAAAATTCTTATTAATGGTATCGGCACCGGCTTAGATATACCCTTCTTGCCTGAGCAACATAACTACACCGGCACCGACATCACACCTGCAATGCTCGATATTTGCAAAACACGGTTATCAAAATCTAATTTAAGCCTGGACTTACACACTGCAGATGTTATGCAGCTACCTTTTAATGACAACCAGTTCGATATAGTTCTAATGAACCTTATACTCGCTGTAGTTCCCGACCCCTTACTTGCACTTCAAGAGGCTACACGTGTCGTTAAACCTGGCGGAAATATTTTTATAATGGATAAATTTATTAGACCTGGACATTTCGCTCCTACTAGACGTTTAATGAATATGTTTTTAAAACACATAGCTACTCGAACTGATGTTGTATTTGAGGAACTTCTTGAGCAATGCCCTGATATAATATTAACCCAGGACACGCCATCACTTATGAATGGGTGGTTTCGTTTAATTGATCTGAAAAAATCGAACGTGGAAAACCAAAACTGACATGGCGACATATGCAATTGGTGATGTTCAGGGCTGCTTTCATCAACTAAAAGAACTACTAATAAAAATTGAGTTTAACTCAGATAAAGATCAACTCTGGTTTGCAGGCGATATTGTTAATCGTGGTCCTGACTCTCTTAAAACTATCCGTTTTATAAAATCCCTTGAAGAAAATGCAATCACCGTACTGGGCAATCATGAGTTACATTTACTTGCTGCAGCCAATGGACATGGAAAACAGGGTAAAAAAGATACTATTCAGCCTATTCTCGATGCCAATGATTCTGATGTTTTAATAGACTGGCTATTACACCGCCCACTAGTTCATTATCAGGAAAAAAATCATGTATGCCTTGTTCATGCAGGCGTTCATCCTGACTGGTCATTAAAAAAAATATTATCAAATTCACAAGAATTAGAAGCCATGCTAAAAGGACCGAAATCACATGAGTTTTTTCATCATATGTATGGTGATAAACCTCGTAAGTGGTCCAATAATCTTTCTGGCTGGGACCGACTACGTTTCATAACAAATTGTTTTACACGCATGCGTTATATAAATGAAGATATGCAGCTCTGCCTTAAAGATAAAGGAGCACCTGGCAAACAGGAAGAAAATGTACATCCATGGTTTGAATTTAAAAGAAAAGAAAAAAAGTTAAATATCGTATTTGGTCACTGGTCAACTCTTGAAGATCCATTTTATAAACATTTATACCCTTTAGATACCGGTTGTTTATGGGGAGGAAGATTAAGCGCGTTAAAAATCAACAGTAAACTTAGTAAATATAGAAGAGTGAATTGCCCGAAGTCTTTAGCTCCCTGATGAGCATAAAATTCATTTTTCTAGCATTTATAAATCAGAGCTGTAAAAAATATTATATTATTTATTTGCGCTCATACGTGACAATATTAAAGTCATAATTATTTTTCTCATCAGATTGAAACATTATTTCATTTGTAATATTCCACTGCGATGAATCAAACTCTGGAAACCATGCATCACCCTCACATTCAGCATCCACATATGTAAGATACATACGTTGAGCTTTATCTATCATTTGCTGATATAGATTTGCACCACCTATAATCATTACTTCTTCTACATCACCGGCTAGCTGAACTGCTTGCTCTATGCTATCTGCAGAGATAACACCTTCTGCAGAATAACCATTGCGACTAATAACGATATTTTTTCTGTTTGGTAATGGTCTGCCGATAGATTCGAATGTTTTGCGCCCCATTATAATTGGCTTGCCAGTTGTCACTTCTTTAAAAAACTTAAAATCAGCGGGTAAGTGCCAGGGCATCCCATTATTAGAACCAATCAGACGATTTTTATCTAAAGCTGCAATAAGTGAAATAATCATATGGATATTGGTGCTTTAATATGCGAATGAGCCTCATAATCTCTCAGTTCAAAATCTTCAAACTTAAAATTAAATATATCATCTACTTCAGAATTAATTACTAAAGTTGGCAAATCAAATGGCTGTCGACTTAACTGCTCATCGACTTGTTCTAAATGATTATTATATAAATGCGCATCACCTAACGTATGTATAAAATCTCCAGCTTCCAAGCCGGTTACCTGCGCAATCATCATAGTTAATAATGCATAAGAGGCTATATTAAATGGTACACCTAAAAATATATCCGCACTGCGTTGGTATAGCTGGCATGAAAGTTTTCCATCCGCTACATAAAACTGAAAAAAAGCATGACAAGGAGCTAAAGCCATCTTGTTTTGTTTAACATTGTCTTGTGGCGATATTGATTCATCAGGTAAGTCAGCAACATTCCAGGCTGAAACAATAATACGACGACTATTTGGATTTGTTTTTAATAGTTGAATTATTTCTGATATCTGATCAATTGTCTTCCCATCAGGAGATGGCCAGTTTCTCCACTGATAACCATATACCGGACCAAGGTCGCCGGATTCATCAGCCCAGGCATCCCAGATTTTAACGCCATTTTCTGATAAATACCGTGTGTTGGTTTCACCTTTTAAAAACCATAGTAATTCATGAATTATTGATTTTAGATGACATTTTTTTGTGGTAACTAAAGGAAAACCTTTAGACAAATCAAATCGCATTTGATAACCAAAAACAGATATAGTCCCTGTTCCAGTTCTATCGCCTTTTTGCGCTCCATTTTCTTTAACGTGACGCATTAACTCTAAATACTGCTGCATAATTATTTAACTACTTTATTTTTATAGGCATAAACCAATATACCCAAGCCTATTACTATCATTGGAATTGATAACTGCTGACCTTTTGTCATCCAGCCAAACATAACAAAATTTAAATGCGCATCTGGTGTTCTGTAGAACTCTGTTATAAAGCGCACTATCCCATAACACATGATAAACAACGCGCTAACTGCCATGCGTGGCCTGGTTGTACGAGAATACATAAAAATCACTACAAACAGCAGTAAGCCCTCTGAAATAGCCTGATATAAAGATGATGGGTGACGGGCAATGTGATCTCCATAATCCATAGCCCAGGGAACCATAGTATCGACTGGCCTCCCCCATAACTCTTTGTTAATAAAATTTCCTATACGACCAAAACCAAGACCTAATGGCACAAGTGGTATTATAAAATCTCCAACCTCAAAAAATGCTTTTCCTGATTTCCTGGAAAATATATAAACAGCAAGAATAACCCCAATAAATCCACCATGAAAAGACATTCCACCTTCCCAAATACGTAATAACATAACTGGATCATTTATAAATTTTTCAAAATTATAAAAGATAATATAACCAATTCTTCCACCAAGTATTACACCGAGTGCACCATAAAAAAGCACATCTGATACCTGTTCACCATTCCAGCCTGAATTGACTTGCTTGGCTCGATATGTGCCTAACGCCCAGGCAGATATAAATGCTAACAGGTACATTAGACCGTACCAATGAATTTGCGTGAAACCTAAGTCTAGGGCTACTGGGCTAATATCAGGATAAGTAATCATGGGATGGATGTTATCAGATTTAGCAGTCAATTTTGATTAGAAGATAAACTTTTATAAATTATTTTTGTTTAAATAACTTTAACTAGACTTACGTAAATTTGAGTACGGTTCACAGCTAACCAAAAAAATCCCTCAACGATACAATCGCTAGAGCCATGCTTTATCTACAGGCAAAAAAATACCCACATCAATTAAGATGCGGGTATTTCGGTGTTAAATCCTGGCAGTGTCCTACTCTCACATGGGGAGACCCCACACTACCATCGGCGCTAAAGCGTTTCACTTCTGAGTTCGGGATGGGATCAGGTGGTG
>Ga0209345_10001327_pt1 | contig 29720 bp, 32 predicted proteins | sample Cruoilmetagenom7_FD_187294 | JGI IMG/M metagenome (GOLD analysis project Ga0209345, IMG submission 187294) | Oil polluted marine microbial communities from Coal Oil Point, Santa Barbara, California, USA - Sample 7 (SPAdes) (version 2) | ecosystem: Environmental > Aquatic > Marine > Oil seeps ...
AACGCGCTTGAAGCTTATGTGGGCGCTGCAAAGGCGCGGCTTTTGGAAAAAGACGACGATAAAACTACAGCCACAACGGACGAGAAAACCAAAGAAACGCCGACCACCGAAACTCAGGGCATGGAGGATCATGAAAAATCCAACCTGAAAGAAGAGATCGCTGATCTGCAAAAATTAGCCCAAAAACAACGCGGAGACTATGAAAGATGACAACACCAAAACCAGTAATGCCAGACGATGGACAGGCACGACCAAGGATTGTGCTTGGGGATCTCGCGTATGAAATCGCAAAAAGAGAGGCAGGGGACGACAAAATAACACAAACCCACTTAGAGGTAGCCATTAGCAAACGCCTGTTATCGCCCCAAGAACAGACGGCCCCTCCGGCTGAAGATACAGCGTGGTTACGGGCCCAACTACAACAAACAAACGAACTCCTCATAACACTTCGCTATATGATCCTGTCGCTTTCGGCAGAAAGTGACGAGGAAGTTCAGCAGACTTTGAGATATCTGAATGAACGGCTTAACACAAAGCAGTTGAAGAAAGCCGCTGAAACCAATCAGAACGTGCCCAGCATGGACGCAATCATCCAGCAGATGGAGGCCCTTCAAGGGCGAGAATACGAACGACCAGCCGAAAAAAGCCATAGCGAGGACCGAGAAATGTAAGGTTTTGCAAAGGACATTGCTCCTTGGTCTTTGGTTAAGACGCACATTCAAATCCGAGGCAAAATGTGCAGGATTCATAATTTCCGATCAAGCCAATCAAGATGGCAAAAAATGGCACGGGCTCGGTTTTGGCGTGGCAACATATGGCACAGCAATTTGGCAAGCTTATAAGTTTTTGAAAACATACAGGTATTTGATGTTGTGGCGAAATGGCTCAAAATCAACACTTTTTACTTTATAAATAAGGGGTTTGCACCGAGATTCATCGAGCTGCGTAGCGTGTGGGACTTTTATGAGACCTGAAGGGTCGAATATCAGAAAAACTATAAACTCGCCATCGGTTTGCAAAACAGATGGCTCGACTTCGGGGGGCGCTTTTGCGCAACCCTCAAATTGGCCCATGGGGCCTTCGGATTGGCAAAACCACCCCTACCGCCAGAAAGATGGCGTAGCCGCTCTGTGGCCAGTCTCAGGACAAGAAGAAACGCTGTGAGACACAGCCAACAGCAATGTTGAGGGAAAGATTGAGAACAACAAGCAGAAACGAAAGGAATAACCGTCGAAAGTACCCAAACCGCTTTCTGGCATAAAAACATGAGCGCATAGGAGCGTAAAACCATGAAGGCATACTGACATAAGGACACAAAATCATAGGGGCATAAAGCCCCAAATGCGCAAAGTCCTTTTGACATATCAGCGTAACGCCACAGCAACATATAGCCGCAAACCCATTTTATCCCAAGGGCACAACAACATATCGGCATTATCACATTTTGCCACTTTGGCTTAAGCGCTCATCGCCTCAAAGACACAGCGGCATATTTGAAATATTCAACGGCCCGCAACGGGGCAAACACAAAGGAACCAAGTATGAAAATCGTAACCATCGTTCAGGCTAAAGGCGGCTCAGGCAAAACCACTCTGGCAATGGCAATTGCCAGCGGCGCCATTTCAAAAGGCTATACGGTCCACCTAATGGATGGCGACAGAAACCCGCAGCTATCTGAATGGCCAGCTCGCGTAAAAGATGCCGATTGGGAAGGTATTGAAAAGCCTGATTGGCCGCCAAGCGCCACCCTTTCAATTGTGCCCGCAACCATTGAAGAGCTTTATGAGGCGCTGAACACCCTTGAAAACTCCGGCATTGATTTGGTGATTATTGATACCCGACCCGGAACCCATAGCGATACCGAAGATTTGATATTTGCAGCCGACCTCGCCCTTATTCCGGCGCGTCCCACACAAATGGAAATACCGCTCATTCAAGACGCTTTTGTCTGGATCAACAAATTGCGCGATACAATTTCCAAAGACGACCCTTTCCCAACCGTGAGAATTGTTGTGAGCGACGCACCCAAATCGGTGATTGATGCCAGCCAAAATAAATGCACTGATCGGCTTTCAAAAAAGGATTACGATGTATTGGTGAAACTCATCCAGATACCGCATCTGTCCACCATATTGCCAAACTCGAAAATCTGGAGCCATATTTCCTATTATGGCCCTTTAAGTGTGGCCCAAGATGCCTTTCAGAAAGCCAAGGCGGCTTTGATCGCAAAATCACTGAGCAAACAACTCGAGATCGCCGAAGTGCTCGCGGAAGAAATTATGAAGGGAGAATTCACATGAGAAAACCACCGATTAAATTTGGGGCGTCCCCGTCAGAAACGGACGAGAATGGGCGGCTTCTTACCAAAAAGCTGGAGGAATCGCGCCGCAAAACCAATCCGCAATCAGAGGTAACGCCTGCACCGGCCAAAATAACCAAGGCACGGCCATCCCAAAAGTTGCCAACTCCGAAAGCCAAAAAGAAAACTGGCGGTTTAGGATCAACCGAGATCATTTCCATGAGAGTTTCCGTGCCAAGCGCCATTGAGGACAAAGCCGCCATAAAAGCCAAAACACTAGGGGTGGAACTGGACTATCTCAAACTGACCCTTATCGATAGAACCCGCAAGGTTTTAGCAGAAGACTTCAACACCGCAAAATCCGGCATCGAGCGCAAGGTGATTGATTATACGGTTCATTACCCCAAGCCGTCTAACACTTGGGCCAGAATAACCCTTACCATTCCAGCAGGAACCGTGGGCAAATTGCGAACCCTCACAAACGACAAGCTTGAAGTACATAGGAAATCAACGCTTGTGCGCGCTCTGTTTCACGCGGTCTTTGAGAAGACATTGGACGAGCTATAGAATTCCATTCAGCATTAATGACACCAGCGCCTCCCCCAAAACGGCTAGACTCAAAAAGCTATTCAGATTGTGCGTTACATAATCGGCGACTTTTTGATTGAAATAGTTTCCCCTAGAAAGCCCAAGAACAAAGTTGATTAACCAGTTGGGTGGTAAGTGATGGATGAACCGTTGAATGTGGCGTGGCCAATGGCGCGCATAATGAGAAGATCCGAGAATGGGGCAAAGACGTGCGTTGGCATCCAATACCAATGGACCACAGGTGAGAAACAAGACAAGTTTGATGGAAAAACCTGCTATCCATCCTCCGAGCTGATATATGTCCCCATTCCCTGCGAAGACATACACGCAACAAAAGCAAAACCTCCCCTAAAATAGCACGCTATTTATGGGGAATAGAATGGTCACATAAATGTTCATATAAAAACCTGAATTAGTATTTCAGGAAAAGTAATTTGACCAAATTCGATACCTTTCTAGGCAAACTCGAAAACGTAAATGAAGCCGGCGACATTCAGGGAATGATTGAAGAACTTCAAAGCATCTATAGCGTCGCAAATGTTGTCTACCATGCCCTAAATCTGGACGACGGACCATTTGCAGCCTTAACCTACACCCAAGACTGGATGGCGCATTATCAAAACCGGAAATACATTCGTGTGGATCCTGTAGTTAAAAAAGCAACTCAACAATTCCATCCGCTGGACTGGAACCGCCTTGACTGGAGTTCCCGAGGATCAAAAGCGTTTCTGGGAGATGCCGTTAGCGCTGGCGTTGGCAACCAAGGCCTCTCAATCCCGATCCGCGGTAAAAATGGGCAGTTTGCGCTTTTTACCATAAACGACAATGAGAGCGATGAGACTTGGTCAAAGTTCGTGGGTGAAAACCAAAGAGATATGATGCTCATTTCCCATCACATTCACCAAAAAGCAAACGACTTATTGTGCGACGAGGTCGACGAAAACCTCGCCAAGCTCTCCATGCGAGAAGTGGATGCGCTCACTTATTTGGCCAGAGGCTTAAGCCGCGCCAAAACCGCCGAAAAAATGCAATTATCAGAACATACGTTGCGCGTTTACATTGATACCGCCCGCCACAAACTCGGCGGTTTAAACCTCATTCATGCGATTTCCATCGCCCAATCCAAATCCCTGATCATGCCATAGTTAAAAAACCCCAGCCGATAGGCCGGGGCAAGTGGTCCTTCACCACAGAGAAAACAGATGCAAAGAGATGGGGCTAGGCAAGGCGGCAAACCGCCCTGCCCCCTCATTAACCGAAATAATCGGGCAACCATGCATCAATACGCTCTTTCTGGTCCGCATCCAAACTAAGAGCATTTCTTGCCTCCTCGTCACCAAAAAGCTTTTCGAGATATGCGGCTTTCTCGCCCTTTTTGAGTTTGGCGAAGGCTTTTGCATCTTTGTGCTCCGCTGCTAAATCGAGCAGAGAAATATGCAAGGCATCAAGATAGGTCCCGTTCACCCGCTTGAAGAAATTCTCCGCCGTGGGCGTCCAGACGCTGCGGATATTTGCACCTGAAACATCATCAATCACCGCAGAAAACGCCTCATCGCCACCTGTGAGCAACGCGGCAAGATGGCGAGCTATTTCCGCATTCCGGTGCTTTTTGCCTTTCGCTTGAAACACCTCGAAGGTCTTGGCCAAATCCGAGTTCCAACCATCTGCCAGCCCTTCGCTCGGCTCGGTCAAGCGGGTATCCAAACAAAAGCCGGTTTCGGTTTCCGGCTGGTTGCGCGGGTGATCAAATCGCATTTCAAAAACACGCCGATAGCCTGTGTTGCCAGAAAGCTGGAACGCCAGTAGATCAAGCAGCATTTCGGACTTGTTGACCATCGCATTTTGGCGTGCACCCAGCTTTATAGCGTCGAGATCGCCCGACAGTTTTTGCGAATATGGCGATTTGGGCTTATCATTTCCACGGTGCTCGGACTTGGCCAGCACCCCCTCTTCAATCGCTGCCTTCTTGTCCTCGCGTTTCACCAGCCCCGCAGCAATCGAAACTTCTCCATTGTGCGCCACATTTACAATAATGCCGCCAAGAGCTTTTTGCTCGGCAGTATAATCACCATCTACAATAGCCTGTAGGAGCGCCAGTTCGGCTTTTGTATCTGCATCAAGATCATCCTCGTCTTCCAATTCCGTCAACGCTTCAAAACGCTTGGATTGATCTTCCGACAAAACCCCCTCAACCGGATAAAACCGCTCATACCCGCCCTGCTCGATATCCCAATACCCAACATGGCTGCCCTCAATCACTTCGGTCCATTTCCAGCCCTGTTCCTTGCAGAGGTCATTGGCAACCCTCTTCAGCTTGGACAGAAAAGCATCATCCAGAATATCAGGGTTATCAAACGTAATCTGGTCGGAAAACAAATCCCCACCAACGATACCACCCGCCACTTTATAATCCTCAACCCCGACAAAAACGGCTTTTCGGTCGGTGCCACTCACCGCCAACGGTTTCAGCATGTTTTTCATTTGGTGTGCAGAAACGGCCTGCCCGCGCACATGCTCCAATACTTCCAAGGAAAGCTTTTCATCATCCGAGATCGTAAAAGCGCTAGCCATGCTGAGATTGATTTCGCCGGATTTCAAAGCATCCAGAACTTGGGATGGCAGGTTAACCAGCGCAAGACGACGGTACACATGCTTTTCCGTCACCCCGAAAACCTTGGCAATACGCGGCACTCCAAGGCTTTTATCAAACATCTTGCCAAAGGCGCGGATTTCGTCAGCGGGGTGCAGATCGACGCGAACCGCGTTTTCCACATTGGCCCAAGTCTCTGCCATATGGGCATCCACAGCCAACTTAACAGGCACGTTAGAAAGGCTTGGCTCTTCCTGCACTGCAATTTGCAAAGCCCGTAAACGGCGACCACCCGCCACGATGCCAACCTTACCGTTTTCGTCCATCAGGCCGGAAAGGTTCTGGATAAGCCCACAAGCCACGATGCTTTGCGCTAGAAGGTTGATTTCTTCATCGTTAACGTCTTGGCGCGGGTTTAAATCGGAAAGATAGAGATCGCCAAGATCAAAATATGCAATTGTTGGGGCTTTGACGGCGGTGATTTCTGAGTGCTTAGTCATAGGGTACGTCCTTTATGTGGTGCGCTCTTGAGGGTTATTTCCCTGAATGGGCAATGGTTTCTGAAAAGCGCTTTAGCGCGCTCTTCTGAAACTCTGGCCCTCGCCGAGAGTGGGGGGTGCAACTGCAAGGGAAATCGACAGGGAATGGGTGCGGGCAGGCGGCACAGCCGACCACACGGCCCTGACTATTTAGCTTGCGGGCGTGGGGGGCGAAGCCCCTGGAAATGCCCGTTAGGGCCAAAAAAGTACCTTACAATTTGGGTAATTTTCATTGGGAATGGTATTCGGCACTTGTCACGTTTCGGGCGAAGGTCGTATTCTGAAAACAACTAACATCCGACGTATTTGTTCACCGGTGCGGAATAAAGGAAGACCCTAGATGAAACGAGCCATTGGCTACATTGCCCTAGCCATTATCGGTCTGCAGATTGGTGTCTTTGCATTGGGAGCTTTGGGCGTAACAACTGTAACCGTGGTGCCAGTTGAAAATCTCGCGATCTGTGGCAAATACCAACGAAACACAAATGACAAGACATGCGTCGTTGATGGCGACACGCTTTGGTTAGACGGCGTGAACATAAGGCTGAAAGACTTCGATACACCGGAACCCCGCACAAATATCTGTGGGGGAAGCACTGAAATTGAATTGGCGCACGCAGCAACTAACCGGCTGCAAGAGCTCTTGAATGGCAACGCCTGGACGACCGAGACTTTTGGTATGGATGGCACCGGAAAGCGTCTACTGGCAACCATCGAGATTAATGGGGAAGATGTTGGCGATATTCTGATCCGCGAAGGGCTTGCCAGGCGTTGGCCAGATGGAGATGAATTCTGGTGCCGCTAATTTTGGCTTGCAGAGTTGTATTTACTGGCTCTCTTGATAATTGCCTTCACGATCGGCCCATAAGCGACATACACCAGCCTAACGGGGGTGGTCCCAATGATTGCGGCAAGGGTGAGATGGTACTGAACGGAATATCTTCCAGCACCGCTTTCCAGCTAGCTGAAAGCTTGAGATACCAGCATATCAAGGCCAGTGTTGGCAGCTGCAACCTTGTCCCGTGAATCATCCAGTTCTGCCAAAAGGGAAACAAACGCGGTGCGAAGGGCATCGGGATCGCGAGAGCTCTGGCGCTGCGCAATCTCCGCGTAGTCGCCAGCCAACTGCAGAGTATCGAGGGCGGCGCGGATTGCCTTGATGTGCTTTTCCATGTCCACGTGAAAACTCCCATGTGTTCGGTTTGTGCATTTCTACCCTGAACCGCTGGCTGGTGGCAAGGATGCGCACCGATACTACCGCTAATGGAGGGCGGCTCAGAAGCGGGCGCTCGGGTGGTCCTCATTTCATGCAAAACGTTTTGAACCAGCAACGCACAGAACCACAAAAAGCGTGACGCCTATCATTGATACCTCGATCGGTTCACGCAGCAAGAAACCCGCCAGCATGAGGCCAAAGAATGGTTGCAATAGCTGTAATTGACCCACGCTGGCGATACCTCCGTTGGCCAACCCACGATACCAGAACACAAAACCAATTAGCATAGAGAACACTGACACATAACCAAGGGCAGCCCATGCGGAGAGGCTGACGCCTGCCCATGTTTCGGGCAAGGTCGCCAATGCGAGCCCAATCATAAACGGGAGCGCCAGAACCAGCGCCCATGAAATGACCTGCCAGCCGCCCAAACGGCGGGATAATACCGCGCCTTCGGCATAGCCAAGGCCGCACACCATAATGGCCGCGACCATCAACAGATCGCCCTGTAACGATGTCTCGGCGCTTTGGGTTAGGGCAAAAGCGGCCACGGTCAAACTGCCAAGGCTTGAGAACAACCAAAACAATGGTTTTGGCCGCTCACCGCCACGCAGCACGCCAAAAATGGCGGTGGAAAATGGCAGCAGCCCGATAAAGACAATCGAATGCGCTGAGGTGATATGCTGCAATGCCAGCGCTGTGAGTAACGGAAACCCAACGACAACGCCGATGGCCACGATAACAAGTGACAGGAAATCAGCGCGTGACGGGCGCGATTGTTTTAGGGCGATAAGGAGTGCAATGCCAAGTGCTGCCGCAATCACCGCACGCGCTGATGTGAGGAATAGTGGGCTGAATCCGCTAACTGCGATGCGTGTTGCGGGCAATGACGCACTGAAAATAATAACCCCGAGCAATCCGTTGCCCCAGCCCGCCATTGATCCTCGCATCATATTTTCACCCTGGATTTTGTTTCTTCCTCGGGAGGTTTTAGGCGAATAGCTCTGGCTACAACAGCCACAAAGCCATACAATTAAAAGAAACTGTATGGTCCTAGTTACCCTTACACCTAAAGGAAATCCAAATGAGCGGAACACGCACCACTGAAATCATCGAGGCCATTCAGCGCAAAATTTCAAGCCGTGCTTTGGTGGCCGGGGAGAAACTTCCTTCGATCAGGGGGCTTGCCAGAACGATGCAGGTATCACCTTCAACAGTGGTTGATGCTTATGATCGTCTCGCCGCCGAAGGCACAATTTATGCACGCCGTGGGTCTGGGTTTTATGTTGCCGACAATAGGCAGCCCTTCACAATATCAAAGGCCGGCCCCCGCCTTGAACATGCAATTGACCCATTTTGGGTATCACGCCAATCCCTTGATGCGGACGCGGATGCGCTAAAACCGGGCTGTGGCTGGTTGCCCGCCGAATGGCAACCGCTGGCGCCGTTACGCCGTGCCATCCGAAGGTTGGCCCGCGCAGATGATGCGCTTCTGACGGATTACGGAAGCACACGCGGCGCGCCAAACCTGCGCAGGTTTCTGGCCCGTCAATTTGCGGATGAAGGGTTGCCCGTCGCACCCGATCAAATCCTTTTGACCTCATCAGGCACGCAAGCCATTGATCTTATTTGCCGCCTATTACTGCGAGCTGGCGATACCGTGTTGGTGGATGATCCTTGTTACTTTAATTTCCAAGCCTTGCTGCGGGCGCACCATGTCAACATCATCAGCACACCGTTCAGCAAAACCGGCCCCGATATCGAGCGTTTTGAACAGGCCTTGGTGCAACACAAACCGCGCCTCTATCTCACCAACTCAGCGCTGCACAATCCAACCGGTGCGACAATCAGCCCACAAACCGCACATCGGGTTTTGAAGCTGGCAAATACCCATGACCTGACCATCGTTGAGGACGATATATTTTCACAGTTTGAACCAGGGCCGTCTCCACGTTTAGCACTATTGGATGGGCTTGATCGTGTGATCCGCATTGGCAGCTTTTCTAAAACCCTCTCGGCCTCCGTGCGCTGCGGTTATATCACGGCGCGCCCGGATTGGATCGAAGCATTGGTTGATTTACAAGTGGCAACAAACTTTGGCGGGCCAAGTCCGATTGCCGCCGAACTGGTTTATGCCGTCTTAAACGATGGCACCTATCGTAAACATATGGCGGCTTTGCGTAACAAGCTTACCCGAGCGCGCAGCGATACTGCGGCGCAGTTGAATGCCATAGGCATCACCCCATGGCTGGACCCGCGCGGTGGGTTTTATCTGTGGTGCAGATTACCTGATAACGCCGACGCGACCAAATTGGCGCGCCTTGCCCTAAACGATAACATCATCCTCGCCCCTGGAAACGTGTTCAGCGTCTCACAGTCTATGAGCAACTTCATGCGATTCAATGTCAGCCAGATGCAATCGCCCAAAATCTTCGACGTTATCGCGCAGGCGCTCAAGGCATTACGAGCAAAATAAAACAGCCCTTAACCGACATCCAAAGACGGCTACTGATGCTGCGGCGCGGTGCGCCGAAGCTGCCATTTACTGCGCGAGCGAACGAAGCAATCTGGCACTCGATACTATCGCTAGCACTACATTGAGAACCATAGCGATTGGCCTCGCTGCCTTAGTATTCCGTTTTCAGTTCTTCCCATCGATTCAGCAGCTTGCCGTAAAGCAACTCGAAAGAATGCTCTTCAGTACCCTGCCATCCGCAGTCTTGCAGTGAGTAAGATGTTCCACGTAGCACGTCGAGAATTCTGAAATCTTCGATCTGCTGTTTTGGGAAAGCTCTTGATATCAGCCAGAGTCCCAAACGTGCGTTTTTTTCAGACAATATGGGGGTCTCTGCAAAATACGGATAGATAAACCGTTTTTCATCACCACCTACCGATAGCCCAAGAAAGTTCTCGACTTTCACCGTGGCATCCAGAGCTTCGATTGCGAACTGCGCCTTTATCTCAGTCGTATAGGGGACTATTTCTTCGTTGTTGAAACGTTTCTTGTTCAGCCACCAATCCATGAAACCTTTGTGTAGATCGGGGTATAGTCGTTTGCGCTGTTTGTTTGAAGCAACTCGCGCCTGGGTGTGCGACTCGAAGTCAGTGCCGTTTAGAACATAGCTCTTGGCGTCGAACCAGAACGGAACGTGAAAGTCACCTCCGCCATTGCTTTGCCCGTTTTCCTTGGCTATTCCAGCTCGTATGTCAGAACGCAGCATACTGACTTGCTTTGCCTCCGTTGAGCCAAAAGCGACTAACAATTTGCGCAAGTGAATTTTTCGAAAAGACATCTAATGACTCCAATTAAAAATGGGGTCTGGTTCCTCCCATGCCAGACCGCTTGAGTTAACCTTTAGGCGGATGCGGATCATTCCCATGGCTGTCACTTTGAGCGATCCGACCGTCCTTATTGTGAATCCGAAACTCAGTTCCCTGATTTCGGCTAACTTGCCGACCACTATCAACAGCGGCTTGCTTGGTATCGTGGTGGCTTGAGGCGCGGTTGCCTCCACCCCTTTTGACGTCCCAGCCTCCGGTTGGGTTTGGAACGACATGATGGCTTTCCGGCCCTCTCTTTTTGGTCATCGCGACCTCCTATATTAGTGTATTAACAAGAATCATAGTTCGTAAAACCGAACATCTGTTATGTAATTTAGGGGGTGGTGTAAGTCAATGCTAAAAAGTATGGTAAGTGCGAACTATCAAATTGTGGAGACTATCAATGCCAACGCCTCTCGGAGATCGTATTCGTAAGTTACGCAAAGATGCTCCCATGACCTTGGAAGGGCTCGCGCAGAAAGTTGACTCAAGCAAAAGCTATGTCTGGGAAATTGAAAACAAGAATGTGGCGAGGCCGTCTGCTGAAAAGTTGGCGCTTATCGCAAACGCTTTAGAAACAACAGTTGACTACTTGCTGCAAGGCTCAAATGTCACTGATGCTGAAGAAGCACGTGACCAAGCTTTCTACCGTAAATATATGAAACAGCAGCCCACAAAACGGCGACAGATGCAGAAATTTTTAGACGCCCTTGATGAAGATTGATTGACGCTTGGATGAAAAGAGCACCACAAAAAGAAGCTATTAGGCTTTCCAAATTGCTAAAAATAGCATTGGGTGAAAATCGATTTCCTGTCGATGTAGCCTTGTTGGCCAAGGAAATTTCCAAGAATAATCCTGACCCAATAGACAAAGTGGTCGGGGGCGATCTCCCAGGATGTGAAGGGATGCTTCGGCCTCACTCAAAAAGACCAGCATGGCATATCGTGTATAACGATGATCCAAAATACGATGGGCGCAACCGCTTCACGATGGCCCACGAGCTAGCGCACTACCAGCTACACCGACCAACTCTCACGGAACAGAACTACATATCAGGTACTTTGGACAACGACGCGCTTTTCCAATGCAAGCCAATGCAGAGCAATACGTGGAAGGAAGCTGAGCAACAAAGAGAGGAAGAAGCCGATACCTTCGCTTCGTTTCTCTTGATGCCCATTGATGACTTCCGGGCCCAAGTTTCTGGTCAAAGTATGTCAGCGGAATTGCTTACCCATGTGACAGACAGGTATGGTGTGTCCCTCACTGCAGCAGCACTAAAATGGATTGAATTTACGGATACACGGGCAGCAATGGTGGTATCACGCGACGGATTTGCACTGTGGGGACGGGCAAGTAAACCTGCCTACAAAAGCGGGATATTTGTACGATCTGGTATGGCGTTGCCAGAGTTGGTTGCTAACGAGATTGAGAGTTCAAGCCGAGGATTCCTGTCCGACACACCAATAGAGCGCCCGAAAGGTGTTTGGGTTTTCAGTCGCGGGTCAGAACCGGTACAAGAGCTAACCCTTCGATCTGAATTTCTAGATCTGTCGATTTCGATTTTGCAGTTTCAGAGAACACACTTTTCGGCCTCTGGCGAAGACCCGCGCGAATGGGACGCCTTTGATCAATTCAATTCCAACGGTCGGTTGGCAACTAGCAAGTAGAGAAACCGATGCGGCTCCGACCAAATCAATTGAGACCATCGCCTATGCCAGCTTTAGCCGCGACACTTCAAACAGGTTGCTCGCGCAGCGAATGACCGCTGTCCGCCCTTTGTGTAGATCGACACGATGGCCCATTGCGGCCTTTCAAGGCGCACATAACTCAACCAGAGAACTTTCTTGAAGCGGGCATTCGTTCAATGCCCAGAATTCTACTCAAATCAAGATCAATTGTCCGGAGCTTCGTGCCACTGCCTGATCGCTCGGGTCAGATTTGACAATGCTAATCCTCGGCTAACCCTATAGTCCAGAAAAGCAAACTCTTCCGAAAACTTGATGTGGGTTTGTCTGTATACGATGGACTCATATCGTCCGCCTTCTTCGTCGGCTTCTGGATCGTATTCCACGACTCGCCATTTTCCGAGAATTTCACCATCTCTAGTAATTACATCGCCATCGGCAAGTTTGAGTGCGTAACCACTCGCCATCCAATCATCGTGTCCTACAAAATTTATTGGGTAAATCAAGTCCATACGAATCCTCAGGGCGGTTTTCACAAACATTCTTTGCTATAGGATTGGCAAAGTCGAGTCCGGCCCATAGCTGACTTCCGACGCATTTTTGATACTACCCTGCGGCTTTCTTATTGCGGCCATTAACTAACACCGTTATTTTGGGGGAATTCGCAGCCTGCATAGCGCCGCTAATCAATCTCAAGGATGTCGTCTGTAGCGTCTAGGCTTTCAGTGGCAAGCTCAGGTTTCATTTCAGCTGCGTTAGTTTGACGCCTCTCAAAAGCAACAAGAGCTTGTGTCACCTCTGGATCGCCAGTCTCGTTTTCAGCCCGCTTGATAACAGCCCTTACGGAGTCCACATATGAATATGTCGCCAGTTGCCTTAAATATCTCAAGGCAGACGTCGGCAAAAAGTCTCAAAGTATGGGGCATATTTGGGAATTTTTCCAACAGCACTACGGCAGCATCGTGTGCATCATTTAGCAACTTCGCCTTGTCTTCAGGCATGAGGTCAGCACTAGAAATTGCCCGTTCCAAGATCAACCGGACTTTATGTCTTCTAACGGGGCCATCTAGTCTCAGATCGTTCGCAAAAACACGAATTTCAGTGTCTGCGTCATTAAAAGCGCCTTGCCTGATAAGGTTTGCGATCAGACGATGACGAGGAACGCGCTCCATTGGAGCCGCTGAAATCATCATTCGGAGTAGTTCGTTTTGGTCACCAATATCCGAGATTCGCCGAATGCCGCTGTCAGATGAACAAAGCTGCCGCATTGTGGATATTTCGATGCTGTAACTAGGCGATAATATACTTACGACACCTCGCAAAAGTTTCAGCATGTCTTCTTGATCGTTAAACTTATACTGTGTGATAATATCTGAAATGACCGGATGGCGTCCGCGCCAACCATAAACGCTGTCGCGCCGGTCGATAATAAACTCTTCGACCAAACCGTCCAGATTTTCGAGAATCTTCCCGAGGTCCTGCGCAGGAATGTTAAGAAGTCTGATCAGAAGCTGCCTGTGGACCATAACGCCCAAGCTTTCCAAGGCGCAGAGATACTTATAGATGCCTTGATAATCATCGCCAATGCCTGCAAATTCTTTCAAGACGATCAAGTCGAATTGATCATTCGCGAAAATATTCTTGAGACAAACAAAGAAATCACGGTTGCACCTATCGGTCAACCTACGTTTACGTTCTTGGTAGGCAAATCCTTTGAAGCTCTTGTCAACAAGTTTAGCAATCGTTGGATTACTCTGAATGAGATTTAGCAACCCAGTAATCTCGCGGCTATCGAGCTTGCTTAAATACTGCAATTCACCATGTTTTGAAAGATTTAGCGATTTAAGTCGCGGTTTCCAGTGGTTATTTGCGGAAGTTAGTATTAACCGAAGATGAGTATTCCCATCAGCAATAAGCATATCTACAAGGTTGTTGATTTCTGGCAAATTCAGATGGGCGTCGTCCAACAATAGTACGCCCTGTTTTCCGGCCTCTTTCAGGTTTTCCGCCAGTAGGCGCCAATTTTCTGCCTCTAGTGCCCTGTTGGGATGATGTTCCCAGCCGACGTGGTCATCATCAATTAAGGACAAAGCAACTTGTCTTGCGAGAGTTGTTTTGCCTACTCCACTTGCCCCAAGTATTGTCAGGAATTGGATGTCCTTACAAAGATTATCTTTCAACGTCTCTCGAACGGACCTTCCAAAGGTCAGGCCCGCTCTAATCTCAGGATACTTAGCGGGAGAGCCCGCATACATTGCTGAGAAACTTTCCGACGGCTTTTGCGCCTCGTGAGATATATCTACGGTGGTTGGTGTTAGTGATGCAAACATCGATAGTAGATCGTCACTGTGCTCGTGCACTAGTTTTTCACACGGGCTTGCCTTTGCCATTTCAAGGAAAAAATCATCAACCCCGCCAAAAGCAATCCTTACACCTTGATTCTCAAAGAGCTGCGCCCGATTTTCATCTTTGGTGTAAAGCAGCAGATATATGTTTTGCGAAGAGTGTGACGCCTTCCGCAGCTTAACTGCTCGTTGAACTATCGTTTTAAGGTCGAGATCTGAAAGCGAGTATCCAACGATCACAAGATCAGCGTTGCTGAGATCATTTTTTAGTCGATCAAATAAATTTTCGCGGTATTCTTCGACCAGCTCGTTGTCTTCGGTCGTTAGAACCATCCGAGAATTGTGCCCATCGACTATGTCATGACCGACTGTTCCATGAAGCTTGAAAATGGGTGTTGCGTCGGGCGGGGTGCTTCCACCGAAATCAAAGTTAGATGAGAATACCCTGATTTTTTGTTCTTTCTTTAGATAACATTTTTCTATTAAGTCGTCGTAATTTGTAGTGAATATTGCTTTCCAATTATAGTCTGGGAGATTAACTAAACCTCCGGTTGGCCGAAGGTTTTTCAACCGTTTTCGAACAGTTGCGACGAGCTTTCGTCGGCTCTTCTTCATCTCAAATAATGAGCAATATTCTTCAAAACTGTAACCTTGAGAGGTTTCTCCTAAAATCGCCGACAAGTCGCTGATGATTTCAGAAACGCTTGGTGCCCCAGATGGAACTGAGGCTCCCGCGCCAAATAGTAGGATTGTGTTTTCGGGGTCAATTTGTTTTGCAAGCTCAGCTACTGGTAATGTCACTTTTTACCCCCCAAATTCACCTATAGATTGTGGCAAATAAAACAGAGTTGCAAGCTCAAAAGCTGTTGAACTCGATCCTTTAGCGTAGAAATTCTTGAAAACTTGTGATCTGCAGCCGAGCTGACAGCGGTTTTTAAAATTGAGCCCATTCTAACTGCAATTAAGGCCAAGGTCTGCTTAGCCGAGCTTCAGCGGGCCCGGCGGCTTCATCGCGAACTTCCGCCAACCGCCCTTTTTCACGAACTATGTGGACGCTTAAAAAATGACCAGTCGTCACCCGGACCAAAGCGAAGCGGCAGGCTGGGTGACCGTTAAACCTCTCGATCACCACACATAGCGGGGATCTCTACCATTAAGGTCATGGGGGTGAGCTGACGGCCGGTGGAACACTGGAAAAGGCGGCCTTGCGGCCGCCCCTCCTGGGTGGGTTAATCAATAACGTCTTCGTCATTGTTCGGCTTTTGCGGGAAAGCAGCCATTTCGACGCCGGGGAACATGGAGTGCTTGATATTGATCGCTGTGATCTCGCCTGCATCGTTGGTGCTTACGAAAACAACCCCGCAGCGGTCCCAGAAGGTTTTGCCGTCTTTTTCGCCCGATTTAACGTTCAGTTTCAGAGTTTGAGTAGCCATTGTGTAATCCTCATTTTTTAGTGTTTCGATAAACATGCTAAAGCTGGCAGGAAGAGGGGGTGTCAGCAGGAAATTTGGCTCGCGCGAGGAATGGCCCGGCACGGGACAGGGGAAATTCCCTGTTGAAGCGGCTATTATGGGTTTTGTTTGCGCGAGAGGAATGCCGAAGGCAGGGGAAACAAAACCCGTAAATGCCGCGATCTGCCCCGACTGCCAGCTATGTTTTATCGAAAAGAAACACGGGAATGAGGATGTTCACTTGGCTACGGTTCTGAAACCTGTTCCGTAAAGGCGATAGAGGCAAAATCAAACAGGATCGCGCAGGTGTGGCCGGCTTATGCGCACCAAGGATATTAATAGGATCGCATCACCTAATAGCCCTGCCCATTTCCCCGCAAAATGGCATCTCCCACAGCCTGACAACGAAGGCGGCCCATACCCACCTCGGGGGCGGCTGAAAGGTCTCCAAATAAAGCCAGCTCACCCCCCTGCCCTTCTTCCGGTGGAGCAAGCCGACGCGCCCGAAGGGCCAAAATTGAAACGTCATCACCCCGACTAGAGCGAAGCGGAGGACGGGGTGCCCGTTATTTCCCTCGATCCCCGCACCGCGCGGGGATCTCCTCAGCTGGTTAAGCCGCTACGGCCAGCTTATCGTCTTTTTTGTTAATCAATTCTATTGATTTAAAATGTCTCACTTTGGCCTCCGCAGCTATATTCCCCAAAATAGCTAATTTGGGGGATATAGAATGCGGAGTTTCAAAACCCTTGATGATCCTTACGCGGCATCCTTGATCTCGTTGGCCTTGCTGGCTTCAAGCAAATAATCGGTTGCTTTTTGCGCAGCACTCGCAGCTTTGAAAATCAACCGCTTGTCATCTTTCAACGCTTTCAACCATCCTTCGATGTAGGCGGCGCTCTGGTCGAATTGCGGGGTTAGGCCAAGCTGGGCACACAGCATGCAAGAACCGATTTCGGCGATCAGTTCATCAAAGGCATATTCCTGTTTGTTGGAATGTTTCCCGTACCGGCCAAGGCGCTTTTCTACGCCCGTAAAATGAATGTGTTCATGGGCAAGCGTTGCGTAGTAACCGTTTGCAGAGTGGAAAGTCTCGATCGGCGGCATATGGATAAGATCATCGGCAGGGGCAAAATAAGCCAGTGGTTTATCGCTGGTCACAATCTTTGCCCCGGTAGATACAAAAAACGCCTCCAGCTCGGGGTCGGCCACGGTGCCAAGGTCGCGCGGCTCGGTTGGGTTTAGGTAAAATTCGGCGGGCAAGCCCTCGATCTGATCGGTGTTAAACACACGGTAAGCCTTGGCGAACGGAATAGTTTTTTCCTCGCCCTGCTCGTCTTCGGCTTTCACGGTATTGAAATAGATCACGGTGGTTGATTTCTCCCCCTTGCGCACCTGCCCGCTTGCCTCTTTTGCTTGGCGGTAGGTAAACCACGTTTCAGAAGTATAGCCGCGCTGCTCGGCCATCATCCAAAGCACCAAAACATTGATACCCTTATACATTTCCCCGTTGGCCCGCTTGGGCATTGCAAACCCCGCAGAATCTCCGGTCCACGGCTTGCGCCAAGGCGGTGTGCCCGCCTCCAACGCGTTTACGATCTGGTCGGTGATATCCTGATAAACATCAAATTTGGCCATTTGTGGCACTCCTTCTATAGTGCGACATGCAAGGCTCAATGCCCCTCTATGTCTTGGTTTTAAGCGAAGCGCTTTAGCGCGCTCGTCTCTAAAACCTGACCCACTGGCGAAGTGCCGGAGGTAGCAACTGCAAGGAAAATCGATGGGGATTGGGTGCGGGCAGGCGGCGCAGCCGACCACACGGCCCCGCCTATTATCCTTGCGGGCGCGAGAACCAGCGGTTCTTAACAATGCCCCGAAGGGTCAAAAATGAATTGTAAAATGTCAGTTAGTTTGAGGTCTACGCGCCACTATTTTGGATTTCAGGACAGATAGATTGGATTTAGCCGGGGTATTACCTGGCCTCAAGTGCGGTTCAGTTCAAAAAATGGATGAAATGCCTGCAACTCGATTGAGGGCAGCTACCGACCCTAAGTTGCCATTCGAGCGGTATCCCATTGCTGCGTTGCAACCGCTATGAAGCAGACCTTCAGCTCGGGGTATTGACGCTACCGATCAAAAATCAAATGCCGCCACTCCATCAGCGATATCGAAAACGCCGCTTAGTGTGGAAAATGTAGATCTTATTTTCCACAACAATGTTTGAATTTCATTCCCGATCCACAAGGACAGGGTTTGTTACGACCAACTTTGCGGTCACTTGAAATTGTAGCATTGGGATGGCGCGCCAAGTCATGAAATTGATTTTGGGCGCATGTTTGTTCAATCAAATCGCGTTGGTTTCTCAAACCAACGCGATATTCCTCAGGAAGGTCGGCTGCAAATGCTGCAATCGCATTCATCTCAGATCGGGCCCTTGCGGCCTCGCCATTGTAGGCAAGAATAACCGCGTATTGACCACGTGCGTCCAATGCATTGGAATCTAATTGAAACTCATGAAGGGCGGGCAGCACAAAGGCCTCCATGACTTCCAGCGCACCTAGTTTGTCACCAATTGCCAGAAGATCGTCTGCAATGTCTTGACCCGCACGCATTTGGGATCGAAACGCTCTGATTTGCTGATATAGCTTTACAGCATGGAAATTCTCAAAGAATGGCTTCTTGGCCATCTTGCGATTACACATCGCGACAAGTTCAAATGCATCAGCCAAGTGTTTGATGTTATCGTGAATTTCAGAAAGGTCGGGTGGGAGCATAGATCGGATCAGATGAAGGTTTTTGCCGATCATGGAATCGGGGTTCAAATTCAGTGCTTCGCAATGAGCTTTGGCAACTTCGGCCGCTATCTCCTTTGCTCGACGAAAGTCACCCGCGTGAAAAAGGGCAGTGCCACGATTGTAACGAACGATTAGATCAAGTTCTCGGTCGCCTTCGAGGTCCGGCTTCAAGTTTTCGAAAGCAGCGTCAACAGCAGGAATGTCATTTTGTATTCCGGCGAACATCATACGCTTCATTGCAGCGCCGGCTTTTTCACGGACACTGAAACACTGATCGGTTGCAACCAGTTCTTCCAGTCGTTTGAGATATGTTTCTGGATCGCGAACGTGTTTGTCCTCCTGCAATTCCCAGAAAACGAGGGCGTCCAACGCCGAGTATCGCTGTCGGGGGCTTGCTTCGGGATCGTCAGCAGCGGATCGAAGGACCTCCTTCAGATCGCTGGGATGGCCAATTTCATGAAACATTTCGTCGCTGGCAACATCGGCCAAGATATCTGCGCAACCTGTGGGGCCAAGCAATCGCATCCAAGCCCCAAAACGCGTCAAATCTTTGTGTTTTAGAACGCTTTCAAAAAGTAGATCTCGCAGGTTCTCTCGAAGTTTCAGGGCTCCATCTTCTCCGAGATCTTCGACTATCTCTTGGCCCAGAATTGCGATTGCATCATGTAGGCGCCAGCCGCCGCCCGCTGTTGCTTGCGCCAAACCGTATCTTGTCAGAGACCGTAGTGCGCGCCGACAGTTTGTCTTGTTGAACCCCCTGCCCAACAGGAGAGACGTGACCTCGTCTAAAGTCAGCTCAATTGTCGTGAGGCTCAGAGCACCCACGACCGATTTCTCTGTCGCGGATAAGGCTTCAACTTGATGCTCCAACAAAACTTCTTGGGCAAGTTCGCTAGTATGCGCTTTCTCTACTACCGCGGCCAGCGCTTTTTCAGCATTGCTTTCGAACTCCTCAAGGCACAACTTCACAGCGCTCTTAACGAATAGTGGTAGGCCGGATGTCATTTCGCGCCATTGTCGGGCTGTCAATGGAGAAATCGCTACACCACTTTCTGAGAATTCTGCTGCAACGGTATCAATGCTCCAACCTTTTAACGTTTCGACATCAAAGCCGTGTTTTGCAGCCAGTTGCGCTTGGCCGGCCCAGGGTTGCGCAAGACAGACAACACAAAGTGGGGCACATACGTCTAGGACATCGCTCAAGATATCCGTGTCGATCCTTTGGACATTATCGAGAACGAGAATTGGGCGCTCTGGCAGGTCTACGCGATCACAAACCTGGCGGAGCATTTCGAGACCCGTAGATGCGGGCAAGAGCGCTGATCCGTCAGAAGAGCCCGCGATGAATCTTGCCGCCAGCTCTCGTGCGATCGAACTTGCAACAGCGCCACCAGATAAGCCTTTCATGTCAAAATACGCCATAGATGCCGAACTGTGGCGGGCTTGCTGAGCAGCCCACAGGGTTTTTCCTGCCCCGGAGAACCCAGAAATGAGCCTGATGGATACATCTGACGTAATATCCGGTTCATCTTCTTGAGGGCGATAGTCTGTTGGAACTGCCGCAAAATCCTGCAGCTGCTTTACAAGCAACTCGAATAGCACATGCAATTCATGTCTCTTGAACGCATGTGTGGGGCGCTCTTTATCGCCGCCTGTCGCCGCATATTGGACTCTGGCCGCGAGTTTCCAGACCAAGGTTTCTGGATCTAACGAACGAAACGGCAACCCTTCGGCCGATTTTGTGCATTCCGCAAGCATCTCACCAATGTCTGGGAGTGTCTTAGGAAACAGTTCACTTCGATTGTCGCGAATTGGAGTGTGAACAATGACGTCGGATGGCCAATCAGCACCATCAATTTTTTCCGCCAAGCGCGGCCCCACCTCTGAACTTGAAACGATATGAAAGTGCTTTGCCTTTTGGATTTGTGTCGAGCCACGAATCTTCTCAAACCTTTCCAATGCGCCTTTGATGTCGCTAAGGACGAGATTGTCAGTAAGGTGTTTTACCTGAATGAAGTGAACATCGCTTTCAAGCTCGACCTCTACATCTTCATCGCGTTCGACCCTGACCTCACCTGTTTCCAATCCTTGAAGTTTCAATATGCAGCCAACTGAAAATAGATGTTGGTATAGGAAGCCTCTGTGGGTGGCCTGAATTCGCACCAATTGCTCCGGGTCGAGGATAATTGAGGGTTCAATTCTGGTGTTCCTTTTCATATTTTCTCAGTCCGTTGGCATGTTTAGGCTCAGGGTGGAGCTGTGAAATGCAACTGTATCCATCCGTAAAGCTGGTTTGTGATATTTTTGCGCATAGCTGTTGACCTGCGCCCCAAGTATCCTCCAGTGTGTGAAGAGTCCTTGGTGTTAAATTGATGGCGTTCAACTGCCAGTTTGTCCAATGTTTTCTTCTTGGAAAATTCCTGAGGTGTCAGATTTCCCAGTGATGAATGTGGTCTTTGTTGGTTGCAATCATCTCTCCGTTCTTTGAGCGTTTCTTTGGCATCAACCAGCGCGACAAACAGGATTTCATTGAGGCATTCATCTCGCAGCTTGCCGTTAAAGCTATCGATAATTCCATTCTGTTGGGGCTTGCCTAGGGCGATGTAATGCCAATCGATTCCGTTATTCTGCACTCATTGCAGGATCGCCATACTGGTAAACTCGGTTCCGTTATCCGAAACAAAGGTGGTGGGCATGCCACGTTCGGCAATGATCCGGTCTAGCTCCCGCGATACGCGTAAGCCCGATAGCGAAGTATCAGTCACCAAAGCCAAGCTCTCGCGTGTGTAGTGACCTTTGCAAAACCTCGCTCTCGTTGACCACCCCGCAAGCAGGCAAAATATTCACATGGACGCTGCCAGAGGCTTCACTTCCCGTAGTCGAGGGTTTTGGACTGAGTTAGATATTCTGCATGTAATTGATTGGAGCAAACCTAGGAATGATTGCTTTGGGGCTGGGAGCGGACATGGCGGCGGTTTGTGCATATAGTTGTTTTACTCTGCCTTCTGGCAATGCAACTCAGGTCATCAAAGATTTTACCTCATAAAAAATATCTATGGGGCCGGTAATATTTATAAACGTAGTGACGTTTTCGAGATGCTATAAAACTCTCTTAGTACAGTATGTAGCCGGCCGTTGGCCGTTTTTTTATGCCTGCACATACCCCCAAATCACTCAATCTCGATCTACCTGGAGAGAAACCCATTCAAGTGCAATGTTTCAAAAATATCCACCGAAATCAACAGGACGAAGACGTGGAGAACCTCAAACTATGAGACATTTTACACTTAACGTCATGAGGTTGGCTCATTTAAGTCCCTCGAACGCACCGGCATCCGGCCCGCACGACCCTCCGGCCTCCAAAGCTTCATAAGCTGGGATAGCAAACTTTCCGCAGGTGATACTGCCATCGCCCCATCGGCATTGGTCACATGGCACATAGTCGATGTCGTAGAAAGACTCATGATGCTCGGGATGTGCCTTTTGGTGACAGGAGCGACATAGCGCCACGAGTTGATAGAGCAGCTCATCACCCATATGCGCATAGGTAGTATGGTGCACGACCACAGCACTACTATCGAGGCAACCTTCGCAAATCCCGTTCGCACGGCGCAGAACACGAGCTCTTTTTTCTTGCCAGACAGGCGTCCGCCGATAAGCAGAATATTCAGCCTGCCAATCCTTTGATTTCTCTTCCAAGCGTTTAGTTTCGACCTCATAGAGATGAACGAACTTCCGGCGGATTGCGGTGTCCTCATCCGATCTAGCCTGAGCATAAGCTGGTTGAATCGCTTGGTCCCACGCGGGTAGACTATCCTGCTTCTTCCGAGAATTACCAATTGCTACACCGCAAATTAAACATTGGGGTTTGCACTGGATGCCGCCTCCGGAAACGGTTTTTTCACGCAACTCGGTTTCTGTATGACCGCAATCGCGGGAGCGATATCGCTCCATCGCTGCCAGATACTGCTCTGCTAGGTCACCGATCAGCTCGATCCGCAGTTGAGTATCAGGGTGGTTAAGTGTTGCACGCACAAGTCTTGTCATCGGCAAGAACAGTCAATCAAGCCAAGGGCGAAGCTTATCTTCCACACGCTGCATCTGCTTTGACATCTCGCCGGGCGTAATGTTCTGTCCTGTCAGAAAGTCCCGAATGGCAGATTCCGCCTCTGCCCATATGACACTTCGCTCTTGCATCGTTTTTAGCATCTCAACGGCCCGCTCTGCGTCATTGGGATGCAATGCGAAAGGGGCTGTCATTCCGGCAAAACACCCCGGAATCTGCTCTTGCCATGTTCTCATACTGTTTTTCCTCAATTACTATTTGATCAGGCGTAGTTATTTCCCTTTGTTAGGGCGGAAAGGGTCAGACTTCAATCAGCCCTACCCGAATGATCCAGTTTGATTTTTAGTACATTTCTGGTCTGATTTCCATCTTAATGATGGACTCCGGAAATGACGGCCCCGAGCCGCCGTTTGCGACGATGATCCGTGCTGTGTTACAGCTTCTAATAAATGGACATTCAACAGACAAGGAGCATTCTCAATATTGAATGCTCGCAGCCAGGAAAAAGTGGCATAAGATTCACATTCTAAGATAAGGTATTTCACCGAAAACCTGCACAATGAGGCGAAACAAGTATGCAACTAACCTGTCAATGGCGGAGTAAAAACCGGCCATTCGGCGGCGTAAAAGCAGGCCAGTTGGTGACTGTTTGTTTTATGTCTGATTGACAGGCGCGCCTTTTCCGGTGGGCCTGACCGGAGGGCGGGCTTGCCCGCCTGTAGGTCAGGTTCACCGGAAAAGGATTTCAAGTATTGTGGCTTGTAGTTTGCGTGATGGGTTCAGGCCAATTCACTGGATTTGGCGCTTGGCGCGGCTCTGGTTCAGGCGATAGCTCTCGCCGTTCATTTCCAGAATGTTGACGTGGTGGGTCAGTCGGTCCAGTAGTGCGCCGGTCAGGCGTTCTGTGCCGAAGGTTTCGGTCCATTCCTCGAATGGCAGGTTGCTGGTGATTAAGGTGGAGCCTTGCTCGTAGCGTTGCGAGATCAGTTCGAATAAAAGTTCGGCACCAGTTTTACTCAGCGGCACGAATCCCAGTTCGTCCACTGCCCGGCAGGGGTTTGCTTGCAAACCACGAGAGGGGATGACCAGCAGTTTGACCTTGGCAAGTTGCCTTTGGCGACGCAGCAGGCGTTTCTCATCGCGGGCTTCCATGAGTTCGTTGACCAGTGCAGCGGCGGTTACAAAGGCCACTGGCAGGCCCTTTTGACCATTGCCTGGCAGGTGATCGCCTGCAATCACCGAGAAGGAGGCTGCAAGGCCAAGCCCGAGCGCAATGTGGGTTTTGCCGGTGCCGCTGGGGCCAAGGGCAATGACATTCTCCCGCCGCTCTATCCAGTCGCAGCGGGCCAGTTCCAGCACCATCATCTTGTTTAGGGACGGGATGGCTTTGAAGTCAAAGCTGTCCAGACTTTTGACGGCCGGGAATTTGGCTGACTTAATTCGGCGTTCCACCATTCTGCGTTCGCGGTCGATCAATTCCAGCTCTGTCAGCCGGGCCCCCTCTCATTGATTGCTTTGCAATCAACTGCCGGGCAATGGATAGCGCACGTGGTCCACCCCCTCAGTGGCACAGATCCGCGCTTGCTTGTCATATTCGCGCAGGAAAGTCGGCAGGCGCAGGGTTTTGAGGTGATGGGCCAGCAACAGTTCGGGGGCTTTGTTCATGATGCGCCTCCGGTCAGAAGACTCATGTAAGCAGAAGCCGATGTCGTGGCGACATTGGTGCGGGGTAGAAACGGGTAAACGTCCAGATCCAGCCGTGGTGGCCGACGCTCCACTCGGCACAGCGCCAGATGCTTGATGGCATCAAAGCTGATCGCCCTTTTGTGCAGGGCATCCTTTATAGCACCGTGCAGTTCATCCATCCCGAAGCGTTCCAGCAGGCGCAGCACTTGCACATATTCCCGTTTGCCAGTTTTGCCCTGCCTTGCCTCCAGAAGCCGTTGCAGCATTCCGAAGGCTTTCGGTAAATCCCAACCCTGTAGGGGTGCAGCCTGATCAAACGCCATGATTTTGCGCTCGATCAGCGGCAGGTAATGCGGCGGGTTAAACACCATGTCATCCGTCTCGTAAGAGCGTGGGTGATCGGCGATGACTTCCGCCGCGCAGCCAATAGTGACACGGCCAACGAAGCCTTTAATCCAAACTTCACGGTGCCCGTAAGCTACTGGCACCGAATAATCATTGCCGCGATACCGCACCATTGAAGTGGATGTAACTTGTCCACTTTGTAGGCCACATGCTTCAAACGGGGCCGCTGGCAATGCTTGCATTGCGCCTAAATCAGCGTCCAGACGTGCACCTATGCTGACTTTGTGGCCCCGCAGGATATCACTCTGCCGCTTTATGCACTGTTCCTCCAGATAATCGTTAAACGCGTCCCAACTGGCAAAGCGCGGCATGGGCACCATGAAGTTGCGCCCACTGCCCGGCAGGTGATTGCTTGCAATCATCGAGAGGGGGCATAGCCAACCAACCCCTCTACCTTGCCTTTATCGTTCCCTTTGCCGGGGCGGCCATACCGGTCATTGATCACATAATGGGACAGCATCGCACTGAACCGCTGCGTGCGTTTGCGAACCCCGTCCCTCGACCGGCAGGGCATGCCCTTGCATGCCCGAGAGGGGGGCATGATTTTGGCGACAAGGCATCGGTCATTATCGTAGAGAACCGACTGCGGAACCGCACCAAAGAACGTAAAGGCATGAACATGCCCGTCCAACCATGCCTCGGTGTTGGCGGCAGGATAGGCCCTGATATAGCAGGCATCACTGTGCGGCAGATCAAAGGCAAAGAAATATGCTTTCTGCTCCACACCGCCGATCACAACCAGCGCTTCGCCAAAATCTGCCTGCGCATGCCCCGCCGGATGACTGAGCGGCACGAACATCTCTTTGCCGCCACGCTTCTTGCTGCGGACGTAATCTTTGACGATCGTATATCCACCGGTAAACCCACACTCGGCCCGCAGACGTTCAAATACCCGTTTGGCCGTATGGCGCTGTTTGCGCGGGCGACCCTTGTCTTCAGCCAGCCAAATATCAATCTGATCCGTAAACGCATCCAACTTGGGCCGCTTGATCGGTGCAGTTCGCTGATACCCGGGAGGTTCCGAATATGTCAACATCTTCGCAACACTATCCCGGCTGATCCCGAAGTCTCGCGCAATCGCTCTGCCGCTTAACCCATCATGAAAATGGGCGCGGCGTACCTTCAAATACAAGTCCACAGTATAAATCCCCAAACCCTCCCATAAATGAAAGGGCTAAAGTGGCCGGTTTTTACGCCGCCCGCGACCACATTATGCCGCCGCTAATGTGGCCTAGTATTGCTCCGCCGTTTACACATGCCGAGGCTGGACGATTGATATGCCTAATGGCAAAACAGGTAAGCACCGAATTCACCGACCATGATCTGCCCGTTCAGGAAGAGGCGACGCGCAAGATTACCAAACTCCGCCTTCAGATTGAGCAAGTCAACAAAATTGCCGCGATCTATGGGGCACCAAGCACCATAAGTTTCGATCACCTAGATGACCATGTCGCTAGGGCACGCGTCGAAGTGGGAAGGTGGTTAAGCCAACTCGCTCTCGTAATTCCGAGCACGGCAGCACCTGGCAAGGCGTTTGCAAGGATGAATGCCGGCATTGCACCAGCCAAACGTGGCAAGGAGTCTTCCAAGGATTGCCTAGTCTATGAGACCTATCTTGAGGCGGCCAGGGAACTGCGCGCCGCAGGTCTGACAACGCCAATTGTTTTTCTCTCGTCAAACACCAACGAGTACTTGGAAGAACGGCGTATCCTGAAGCCGGAAATCGCAGCAGAATTTTCCCAGCTCACAATGGACTATTCTCCCAACATGGCTGCGGCCAAACATGAACTTGGGTTTTAGGCCATGGTAATCTCTTTTACGCCGGTGAAAGAAACGAATTGTTGGTCAGGATCAACGTGGACCGTTGATGACGAGGACGCCTTAGCCAATCTGATTGCGCGTGTTGCAATCGGGCATGATATCAAAATGCGGCTTACCATGTTTTGGCTGTCTTAAAATTGGGCCACGTGTTTGATGGTAAGGCAAGATTAATCTTGTGGTGGCTCATTTGCGTTTTCGCCTGACTTACAGGCGTATCAAGGATTCGTCCTTAAATCAGAACCGATCCCAGCCAGAGCAGAATCAGCGGTTTTCGAATCAAATACCGCAGCGGGTTTTAATTCGCCTTTTGTCGCGCAGGCCAGTTGATCAATGTGACGCCCGCGATCGCCGCGCCAAGCCCGACCCCTACCGGCAGGGTGAAGGTCTCGCCCAAGAAAACCAGTCCAAGGATCACGCCGATACCAGCCCGCAGATAGCTTTGGCTCGCGACGCCCATCGACCCCAGAGTCCTGACCAGTCGAAAATAGATTAACAAGGCAACACCCGTGCTGGCAATCGACAGCACCGCAGTTGCGGAAATGGCTGTCATGCTGGGGGCCAGCGTCCATGGTTGATCCAGAATGAGAGCCAGAGGGACGAGAACGGCAGATGCCCAGATCATCGTTCCGGCGGCCGCTGTGACCGCGCTGATATGGCCAAAGCGTTTTCCATAAATGGCGGAACCGGCATAAAGCACCGCGCCAACAAGACACGCGACCTGCCCTGCAACCTGATCACCGAGACCGTGCAGTGCATCCACACCGACAATAAGAACGACACCAAGCACGCCGAGCCCTGCCCCCAAAAGCTTTCGTCGGCCAAGTACCTCATGGCGTGTCACCAATGCCGTGATGAGAAACACAAAGATCGGTGACGTGGAGTTGAGAACGCTCGCCAGCCCTGAATCGACGTATTGCTGACCCCACGCCAGAACAGTCCATGCACCGATACTGTTGAAGAACGCCTGAATCAAAAGCATCCGCCATGTTTTAACGTCACGTGGAAACCTCTCAGAACGCAACTCCATGACAATCATCAGGAAGATCGCTGCCCCCAGAACCCGCAGCGCGATGAGCGTAATCGGGGGGATTTCCGCGACGGCGATCTTGATGAACAAATAGGACGATCCCCAAAGGAGCGCGAGCAGGGCTAGCAACGGCAGCTCTGTTCGTAAGTTGGGGGAGATCATTGCAAATGCGCCTCTCTACTATCGGATGGAGCGTCTCCGCGGTCGAACATGCCGTAATCACGAACCACGCTCGCGATCCGAAGGCGGTAGTCAGCAAAAACACCGCCCCTGCCTTTGGCCTGTGCGCCGCGATGCGCGTTCAGGGTCCGCCATTGCGCTACAGCCGCTTCGTTTTCGAAGAAAGACAGCGACAGGACTTTGCGCGGGTCCGTCAGGCTTTGGAACCGCTCGACCGAAATGAAACCGTCCACTTTGTCCAGCATGGGCCGTATTTCGGCAGCGATGTCGAGATATTCATCTTTGCAACCTTCCGCCGGTTCAACTTCAAAAATAACGGCTATCATCGTGACGCCTCTGAGCCATGTGGTGCGGACACTAGTTTCAGGAAGGTTCGGTCTTCGCGCAGCAGGAACTTTTCTTTCTGAGCGAACTCGTAATTTTCGCGCCCAATCGGATCATCGGCCAGTCTGGCGCGATAGGCTTCATAATCCGCAAGGCTCTCCACATTGTATATGCCATAGGCCAACGTGCTGGAGCCTTCTTGTGGGGCATAGTAGCCAATTAAGTCAGCACCGCATCGGGGAATCGCCTGCCCCCAGTTGCGGGCGTACTCGGCAAACTGGGCTTTCTTCGTCGGGTCAATTTGGTAGCGGATAACACAGGTCAGCATGGTCATTTCCTTTCAAGATTGTTCTTCAGTTTCTAACCTATTGCCACGTGGAAATGGTTCGACTACGATCGAAGTATGAAAGAAGGTCCAGATATAGCTCATATCGCCGCGTTGATAGGTGATCCGGCCCGCGCAAACATGCTGACCGCCCTGATGAGTGGCAAAGCACTGACCGTCAGTGAGTTGGCCGAAGAGGCGGGCGTGACAATCCAAACCGCGAGTTCGCATCTGTCAAAGCTGGATGCGGGCGGTTTGTTGCGCCCCCGCAAGCAGGGGCGACACAAATATTTTTCACTGGCGAACGACGACGTGGCGCATGTTCTGGAAGGCCTAATGGGACTGGCCGCCGGATCTGGCCACCTGCGCATGCGCACAGGCCCAAAGGATACCGAGCTGCGCAAAGCGCGCGTATGCTACAACCACTTGGCCGGAGATATGGGGACACAAATGTTCGATAGTCTGATGGCACAAGGGCATTTGGCTATGGATGGTGCAGATTTGATCTTAACTGAGACCGGCGCAGAGTTCGCAACCGGCTTCCAGATAGATCTCAGCACCCTGCACGCCACACCAACACCCCTTTGTCGTGAATGTCTGGACTGGAGCGAACGCAGATCGCATTTGGCAGGCAGTCTTGGCCGCGCCTTTCTGAGCCGCTTTGAGGAGCTGTCTTGGGCTAAGCGAGATCAAAAGTCCCGCGTGGTGACGTTTTCACAAAGTGGAGCAGAGGAGTTTGAACAGATTTTCGCGATGGGTTGAAAGCTAGGGTGCGTCTAAGTGGATGCCAAAATTTGGATATTATGATAGAGGTGAAGAATTCAAAGGAAGTGCGGCAATCATGGCGAGAAAAATAAAACACTTATTTATAGTCGGTCTGATTATTACCACGGGCGCTATTTTAGGCGTCGCTGGTACCGCCCTTTTAATCACTGGCATCGCGATAGAATATATGATTTACAGCCGCCCCGGCTGGCCATTCGAGAAAAAATAGCTGTATTTAATTTAGCCAGCCTAGCCAGCGGCGAATTCCGGCACGGCAGAAACGTCAACGTTCC
>Ga0209345_10001328_pt1 | contig 29701 bp, 30 predicted proteins | sample Cruoilmetagenom7_FD_187294 | JGI IMG/M metagenome (GOLD analysis project Ga0209345, IMG submission 187294) | Oil polluted marine microbial communities from Coal Oil Point, Santa Barbara, California, USA - Sample 7 (SPAdes) (version 2) | ecosystem: Environmental > Aquatic > Marine > Oil seeps ...
CGCGGCTTCCTCTTCGGTTATCATCGGCCAGTTTCCGCCGGCCGTGTCTGCGCTAGCCGCTCCGGACCATGCAGCGCACAACGCCAACAACGGAAACGCGCGTCCAATCACCGGATCGCGCCTGCCACGATCTTGTGCAATCTGGAATGGATGACATCATTGGCAGCGAGGATTTCGCTGCGATCGAAGAGTTGAGTGCCGCCGCGAAAATCAGTCACGAACCCGCGCGCTTCCCGGACAAGCAAGACGCCCGCTGCAATGTCCCAAGGCTGCAGGCCAGCCTCCCAAAAACCATCATAGCGCCCGGCGGCGAGCCATGCGAGATCGAGCGACGCCGCGCCGAACCGGCGGATACCAGCTACCTGCGGCGCTACTGCGTTGAAGATTGGATTGAACTGATCAAGATCACCATGGCCCTTGAACGGGATACCCGTCGCGACCACGGCCTCATTCATATCACGCCGTCCTGACACCTGAATCCGGCGATCATGCAAGAACGCGCCCTTGGTTTTCTCCGCCCAGAACAAATCGTCAGTCAAGGGTTGATAGACCAACCCAGCGCTGATCTCGCCCCAACTTCCATCAAGCCTGCGCTCCTGCACAGCAATCGAGATTGCGAAATGCGGGATGCCGTGAAGAAAATTGGTCGTGCCATCGAGCGGATCGACGATCCAGCGCGGCTTGTCTGGCTCACCTTCGATGATCCCTGCCTCTTCAAGCATGAAGCCCCAGCCGGGCCGCACTGCGAGCAGTTCGTCATAGAGGATGCGTTCGGCGCGCATATCGGCCTTGGATACGAAATCGGCCGGCCCCTTCATCGAGACCTGCAGATGCTCGACCTCGGTAAAATCACGCGCCAAGCTGCGGCCAGCCTTGCGGGCGGCGCGGTCCATGACGGTGATGATGGCAGATTTTGCAGGCATAGTTTCTTTCCTGCGCGCGGAGCGCGCGCTTAACGAGTAGTGCTAATCGGCCTTTTTCACATATTCCTGCGCATAGACATCAACGATGATGCGCGTCCCCGCACTAATATGCGGAGGCACCATCACACGGACACCATTGTCAAGGATCGCTGGCTTGTACGACGAAGACGCCGTCTGGCCCTTCACAACCGCATCGGCTTCAACAATTTCGGCTTCGATATGATCCGGCAACTGCACCGAAATTGGCTTTTCTTCATACAGCTCAAGCGTCACATCCATGCCGTCCTGTAGGAAAGCCACAGCGTCTCCAAGCATGTCTTTCGAAAGCGAAATCTGCTCGTAATTTTCCTTGTCCATAAAGGTCAGCATTTCATCGTCCGCGAACAAGAACTGATAGTCGCGCGTATCGAGACGTACCTTCTCGACCGTTTCGGCAGAGCGGAAACGAACATTGTTCTTCCGGCTATCGATGAGGTTTTTAAGTTCGACCTGCATATATGCACCGCCCTTACCGGGCTGCGTATGCTGAATCTTGACGGCCTTCCAAAGACCGCCCTCATATTCGATAATATTGCCGGGACGAATCTCTACGCCGCTGATCTTCATGGATGTCTCACTAATTTCGAAAGAGCCGGCGCGGCCTCTACCAGCCGCAGGGCCAAGCCACAAGCAAAGAGCCATTGTCGCTTCCGTCCAATACAGCGCGGCCCGAGTCCCTTAGGCAAAAGCGCATCAGGCAGAGGTTGTGCAAATGATACCCAGCAAAGACCATTTTCCGCGTGCCGCCGGTCTTTTCGGCCGGATCGCCGGATTGCCGCGCAGAATCCGGAGAAATCCTGATATCCGCGTGAGTATCGCTGATCCGGAAAGCTATCGGGCGGAGCTGATGCGCAAGGCCGTGGCGTTTACGGTCGGCAAGCGTGATCGAACGGATTCCGACGTTTAGCCGTTAAATTTGATCAATCGACCCTCAAAACGAGGCCCAGTTCCGCTCTCTTGGCTTTAGTCAATTTTCGCATGATGATGTGATACGCTTCCGAGATATGATCACGGATATCCGCCCCAGTCATCGCTTCTTCATTTTCAATCTGCACCCATTTGGCCCGCGCCAGATAGGGAGCCGGTATAATGCCGGGCAGATTGGGCAAAATTTCATAGGCGATGTTACTGCATTTGAAGCTTATTTTGCCGTGCTCTCCCTCGCCCCAGCGCGAACAGATCGCAAAAATCTTGCCGCCCAGTTTCCAGACGGAAGCTCCGCCCCATTGCTCCACATGAGAGGCCCCATCCAGAGACGCGCAAAAGCTGTCGAAATCCTCGCGGTTCATTGCGGATCGGTTTTTTTGCCGGTCTGCATTGCTTCAATCATCGCCTGAATGCCGGCTGCTTCTCCGTCAGGATGGTTCCAGACTGCGCTGCAGACTGCGATAAAATCGGCACCGGCCTCAATAAGCGGCGCGGCATTGTCGGCTGTAATTCCGCCAATCGCAACACAGGGCAGCACGAACATGTTCGACCACCAAGTGAGAATCTCAGATTCAGGGCGATGGACGGTTTCTTTGGTTTGGGTTTCATAAAAGGCACCGAAAGCGACATAGTCAGCCCCCGCCTCTCCGGCTTCCATAGCGAAATGGCGGCTGTCATGGCAGGTCGCTCCGATCTGCACGTCCTTGCCGAGCAGCGCCCGAGCCTCTTTGATGCTCCCATCGGACCGCCCAAGATGTACACCGTCCACCCCCAGTTGCGCGGCCAGATCTGCGCGATCGTTGAGAACAAAGGCGCAGCCCCGTTCGGCACAGACCGGCATCAGCTGTTCCGCCACCGCGATAATGGCGTCATCCTCAACATCCTTCATGCGGAGCTGGAATGCAGCTACCGGCCCGGCATCTAGCGCGCGGGTCAAACGGTCGGCAAAATCATCGCCGAGTTCAGGCGGTGAGATCAGATAGAGTTCGGGTTTCATTGTCATGCGCCTCCCCTAGCCTCTCTGCGGGGCAAAACGAAAGCGGCTTGTCATGTTCATTGCGTGTGCAGGCTCATCGGAGCAAAATAGCGGCATGAAACAGATGCTTTTCGCTGCGCTGCTGGCCCTACTTGCAAGCTGCACCACCATGGCGCAAACCGCCCCCCGGCAGGATGGCGTCGCCCGACTTGGCGAAACAACCTATGTCGATGGTCCGCTTGTTACGCCGCTAAGTGTCATCGAGGACAGCCGGTGCCCGATAGACGTCCAGTGCATCTGGGCGGGGCGCGTTATCCTGCACGTACGGGTATCAGGGCATTCGACGCTGGATCTGACTCTCGGAGAACCCCAGCAAGTGGCCGATGGCACCTTGACGCTGGTCTCTGTCATCCCGGACCAGGTCGCCCGCGTTAATCAGGAAATCGACCCGGCAGACTATCGCTTCGGTTTTGAGTTCAACGGCGGCTTTTAGCGATCAGACTTTGACGGTCGATGCCTGTTGGATCTGATCGATCGCAGCGGCAAGGGCCCCATCGAATTCACTATCGTCCATCTCATGGCGCAGATCCTGCAACAACGCGCGGGAGAAGCTCGCGATCATGCCGTGATTTTTGGCCAGCTCCGTGCAGGCGTCATCGCGCGAATAGCCCCCAGACAGAGCAACCAGCCGGGCAACGCGCGGATGCGTAACGATGGAATCGTAAAGACCAGCATTTACAGGAATTGATAGCTTCAGCATGACCTGACGGTCATCAGGAAGCGCATTGAGCGCCTTGGTCAGTTCGTCCTTGAGGATCGCATCGGCCCGAGCGCGCTCCGGGCTGTTCAGCGATACTTCCGGTTCGACGATCGGCATCAATCCATAATCGATGATCTGATTGGCGACTTTGAACTGCTGCGTCACATTGGCAGCAATACCCGTCGGCGAAGCAAGATTGATCACGGAGCGCATCTTGGTGCCAAAAATGCCCTTCGCGGCCGCGCGTTTGAGTAGCGCGCCAAGATCAGGCATCGGCTTCATCATCTGAACGCCATCGGCTTCGTCTTCGAGGCCCTTGTCCACTTTCAAGAACGGCACGACCCCGCGTTCCCAAAGCTTTTCCGGAACCGGCTTGCCGTCGGCTTCGCCGTCCATCGTCTTTTCAAAGAGGATCGCTCCGATAACTTTTCCGCTACCAAAGGATGGCGCGGTGATTACCCGCTGGCGCATTTGGTGGATGAGCGCGAACATCTCTTCATCATTCGAATAAGCGTCTTCACCAATGCCGAAACCCTTGAGCGCTTTCGGCGTCGATCCGCCACTTTGGTCGAGCGCGGCGATAAAGCCTTTGCCCTCGATGATTGTTTGCATCATTTTTGGATCTGACATCGAAATTGTCCTCGGTCTGGAAAGTATCTGACAGGTTCAGAATGTTCGGCGATCTGATAGAATAGCGAATTGTGCTGGGCAACCGTACGAACATGTAACCTCGGCAGAACTTTGAGCGAACTGATCAGTCAGGGAGAAACAATCATGCTCAACGAAATGCAAGAACAGCAGTGCAACGAAAACCAAACCGACTTCAGCGACCTCAAGGCGCTGATCCTCAACTGCACGCTCAAGAGATCGCCGGAAGTATCACACACGGATAAATTGCTCGAAATGGTCGAGACAATTTTCACGAAAAACGGCGTAAGCGTCGAAAATATTCGTCCCATAGATCATGACATCGCTACCGGCGTCTATCCCGATATGACCGAGCATGGCTGGGACAAGGATGATTGGCCACAAATCTGGCCGAAAGTTGTCGAAGCCGATATTTTGATCATCGGCTCGCCTATCTGGCTTGGCGAAAAATCTTCGGTCGCGACGCAGCTCATCGAGAGGCTTTACGCCCATTCGGGTGAAACAAACGAAAAAGGCCAGTATTTCTATTATGGCAAAACCGGTGGATGCATCATCACGGGCAATGAGGATGGCATCAAGCATTGCGCGATGAGCATTCTCTATGCGCTTCAGCATATCGGCTACACTATCCCGCCTCAGGCCGATGCCGGCTGGATCGGTGAAGCAGGCCCCGGTGCCTCTTATGGCGACATGGGTGCTGATGGTAAGATTGTGGGTGTGGATAATGATTTCACGCGTCGCAACACGACCTTCACGACCTGGAACCTGATGCATTATGCTCGAATGCTGAAAGACGCGGGCGGTATTCCGGCCCATGGCAATCAGCGGACCGCATGGGATGCCGGCTGCCGTTTCGATGCTCCAAACCCGGAGCATCGTTGAACCGAAGAGTTAGCGACGAATTTTGCGGATGATGCCGTTGAAGCGGAGCACCGGTGTGCCATCGGCCGTGACGATGCCTTGTGTGAAGATCGTCTTCCCACCTGCTCGTACGACCTCGCCGCGCGCTTCAATCAACTGCCCAACCTGCGCTGGATCGAGGAAATCCCCAGTCAGACTGAGCGTGACACCATGGCTCCCGTCCATCGCGTCGCGCGCAATCGAAAAGAGCGCACTGTCGGCAAAAGTCATCAGGCACCCGCCATGCATGAACCCGGCGCCGTTCATGTGCCGCGGTTCGGCACGGAAGGCGCTAACCGCGCGGCCATTCTCGTCGATTTTCTCATAAAACGGGCCAGAGCGCTGTTCGAACGCATCGCTTTGCCAGGTTGACCAGCCAGCCCATTCACCCTCCATCACGGGGACGAGTCCACCTTCGGATCCAACAGCCTCATTTTCACTCATGTGCTGAGCGCCGCAACGCCTGGCAGTTCCTTGCCTTCCATCCATTCAAGAAAGGCGCCGCCTGCCGTCGAGACGAAGGTGAAATCGTCCGCTGCGCCGGCATGGTTGAGCGCAGCGACCGTGTCCCCGCCTCCGGCAACTGATACGAGCGAACCTTCGCTGGTTAGCGCCGCGGCGGTTTGAGCAAGCGCGACCGTGGCCGCGTCGAAGGGAGCGATCTCGAACGCGCCGAGCGGCCCGTTCCAGACCAAAGTCTTGCAGGTTTTGAGCACATCGGCGAGCGCTTCAACGGCTGCCGGGCCAATATCGAGGATCATCTCGTCCGCAGCGACTTCATGGACATTGACGGTGCGTGTCGGCGGATTGGCGGCGAATTCCTTCGCGACAACCACGTCATAAGGCAGATGCACCGTGCAATCGGCTTTGTCAGCGGCTTCGAGGATCGCGATCACCGTGTCAGTCAAATCATGCTCACACAGAGATTTACCGACATCGACACCGCGCGCGGCCAGGAAAGTGTTGGCCATCCCACCGCCGATAATCAGATGATCGACTTTGGAAACGAGATGCTCGAGCACGTCCAGCTTGGTAGATACCTTGGCCCCGCCAACCACGGCGGCGACCGGATGCTCGGGATTGCCGAGGGCAGCTTCGAGCGCGTCAAGCTCCGCCTGCATCGCCCGGCCGGCATAGGCCGGCAAATAATGCGTCAGCCCTTCGGTCGACATATGGGCGCGGTGCGAGACCGAAAAGGCATCATTCACATAGAAATCACCGAATGAGGCAATGATCTTTGCCATCTGCGGATCATTCTTCTCTTCGCCCGCGGCAAAGCGGGTATTTTCGATCACGACGATGGTGCCATTGGGCAAATCGGCGATCGCGTCCCCGCTCGGGCGTTCCATGAAAACCACATCCCGCCCCAGAACATCGGACAGTGCCGGAACGACCTGCTGCAATGAGAATTCAGGCCGGTACTCGCCTTTTGGCCGCCCGAAATGGGCAAGCAGCAGGACTTTGGCCCCTGCATCGGACAATTCGTTGATCGTCGGGATGTGCGCGCGGAGCCGGGTATCGTCCGTCACCGCGCCATCCGCCATCGGCACATTGAGATCGACGCGCACCAGAGCGCGCTGACCGGCTACATCGGAAAGATCGTCGAGCGTCTGAAATGACGTCATGACGCCAACCCTTTCATTTGCGCCGTTTTCTGCGGCTTAGAGCAAGCCAGCCATAACGCTGGCAGTGTCGATCATGCGGTTTGAGAAACCCCATTCATTGTCATACCAGCTAACCACGCGGGCGAGCTTGCCTTCAAGAACGGCCGTTTCCAGGCTGTCGACTGTTGAGCTGGCCGGATAATGGTTGAAATCCGAAGAAACGAGCGGCTGATCGGTATAGTAGAGAACGCCCTTCATTGCGCCATCTGCAGCCGCTTTGAGAGCTGCGTTCATTTCCTCGACCGATGTATCGCGGCCCGGCGTGAAGACAAGATCGATCAGTGAGACATTCGGCGTCGGAACGCGGACCGAGCTGCCATCCAGCTTACCAGCGAGTTCAGGGAGCACCAGACCAACCGCACGCGCAGCGCCCGTCGTCGTCGGGATCATATTCTGCGCCCCGCCGCGCGCTCGGCGCATGTCGGAATGCATCTGATCCAGCATGCGCTGATCATTGGTGTAGCTGTGGATCGTCGTCATGAAGCCGCGCTCGATGCCAACCGTATCGTTCAAAACCTTGGCAACCGGGGCCAGGCAGTTGGTCGTGCAGCTAGCATTGGACACGATGACGTCTGCTGCGGTCAAACTGTCGTGATTGACGCCATAGACGATCGTTTTGGTGACATTCTTCGCCGGGGCAGAGATCAGCACGCGCTTGGCGCCAGCGGTCAGATGCGGCTCGGCGGCCTCGTGCGACTGGAAAAAGCCCGTACATTCGAGAACCAGATTGATGCCCATTTCACCGTGCGGCAGATTGCCGGGGTCGCGCTCGGATGTAGCGACAATCCTCTTACCGTTGACGGTTATGCTGTCGTCCCCCGCCGTGACTTCGCCCGGGAAGCGGCCATGGGTGGAATCATATTGGAAGAGCAGCGCATTGGCCTTCGCATCGGCGAGGTCATTGATAGCAACGAGTTCGAGATCATGATCGGTCCGTTCGAAGATCGCCCGCGCAACAAGGCGTCCAATGCGTCCAAAACCGTTAATCGCAACTTTGACTGTCATCGAAAGTGTCTCCTTTAACTCTTGAGGGCCGAGAGGATTTGCGGCGTGATCGCCGCCTCTGTCAGCCCGAAATACTCATACAATTTGTTCGCTGGGGCAGAACCACCAAAGCGATCAATCCCGAAATTCAATCCATCGGTGCCGGTATAGCGTTCCCAGCCAAATGTCGCCCCCGCCTCGATGGAAACGCGCAGGACATTTTCTTTGCTGGCAAGAATATCGGCTTTGTAGGCCCCGTCCTGGGCCTCGAACCGCTCCCAACACGGCATGGAAACGACATCGGCACCAATGCCCTTCGCTTCAAGCGCTTCGGCAATATTGGCAGCAAGATGCACTTCCGATCCTGTGGCCATCAGCACGACTTTGCGGTCATTCTCCGCGCCGCGCATGCGATAAGCACCCTTAGCACAGAGATTTTCGCTCACATCTGTGCGCATTGGCGGCAGTCCTTGCCGGGTCAGCGCGTGAAGCGACGGGCCATCCTTGCGTTTCAGCGACAAAGCCCAGCATTCCGCCGTTTCAATGGCATCACAGGGCCGATAGACATCAAGCCCCGGCATCGCGCGCAGGCTGGCAATATGCTCAATCGGCTGATGGGTTGGTCCATCTTCACCTAGACCGATCGAATCATGGGTCATCACATAGATGGCGCGAACCCGCTGGAGCGCGGAAAGCCGGATCGCCGGGCGGCAATAATCGGAGAAGATCAAAAATGTCCCGCCATAGGGGATCACACCGCCATGCAGTGCCATACCGTTCATCGCAGCCGCCATGCCGAATTCGCGGATGCCGTAATAGATATAGCGGCCGCCATAATTGTCTTTGGTCAGCGGATCGGTTGCCGGCGTTTTTGTGTTGTTCGATCCGGTAAGGTCTGCCGATCCGCCAATCGTGTCAGGCAGAGCCTTGTTGATCGCCGTCAGTGCCATTTCAGAGGCTTTGCGCGTCGCAACCTTGGGCGGCTCCGCAGCCAGCGTTTCGAGATAAGCCTGCATGGCATTGCTATCAGGCAGATCGCCGGCAATCCGTCGGGTAATCTCTGCTTTCTCAGGATGGCTGGCCAGACGGGCGGACCATTCGCTGTGCTCTTGCGTGGATCTAGTCCCCGCTTTGGCCCAGGCTTCGCCAATTTCAGGCGGAATCACGAAAGGCGCGGCATCCCATCCCAATTCCTTGCGCGCGCCAGCAATTTCGTCATCACCCAATGGCGCGCCATGCGTCGCAGAAGTGCCCTGTTTGCTGGGCGCACCATAGCCGATCACGGTTTTACAGGCGATCAGCGAAGGACGCGGATCGGCAAGCGCCTCTTCGATGGCAAATCGGATGGCATCGGGATCATGGCCATCGCATTTCGTGACGTGCCAGCCCGCCGCTTCATAGCGTGCCGGGACATTCTCGCTCGTTGAGAGGTCCGTGCCGCCATCAATCGTAATATCATTGTCGTCCCAGAAGGTAATCAGCCGGCCAAGCTGTAAATGTCCTGCAAGACCAATTGCTTCGTGGTTTATGCCCTCCATCAGGCAGCCATCACCGGCAATCGCCCAAGTCCGGTGGTCGACTACATCATCGCCGAACTGCGCGTTCAGATGCCGCTCCGCGATCGCCATGCCGACGGCCATCGCGAGCCCTTGCCCCAACGGGCCGGTTGTCGCCTCTACACCCGGCATAAGGAAGTTTTCCGGGTGGCCAGCACAAGGACTGCCGAGCTGCCGGAAATGTTTGATTTCCTCCATTGTCGGCTGCGCATAACCGGTTAGATGCAGCAGCGAATAGATAAGCATCGAGCCGTGACCAGCAGAAAGGACAAAACGATCTCTATCAAACCAATCAGGGGTTTGTGGGTCATATTTAAGATATTTTGTAAAGAGAACCGTAGCAACGTCTGCCATTCCCATGGGCATGCCGGGATGGCCGGAATTGGCTTCCTGTACCGCGTCCATTGAAAGGGCGCGGATGGCGTTGGCAAGCTGGGTGTGGGTGACGGTCATTAAGTATCCCCTGTTCGGCCCCGCCAGGCCTCAAAAAGAGGCTGGAGGATTGCCCTGCGAGTCGCGGGCACGTGCGATCGATTGGCGATCAATTGGAATGTCACAGGGTTATCGTCAACCGCGACGCCCACAGACTTGCCGGGAAGCGCTTTCCTGCTATGCAAAGCACATGGAAAACAAACGCCTTGCCCGCGCAATTGCAAGGATCGAGCAGGCCGCTGCCAAGCTTGATGATGTTGGGCCTTTGGCCGCACCCATAAGCGCGCCGACGGATGACACAGCTCTCAAGGCTGAAAACGAGGCTCTCAAAACGGCGCATAAAGACGCACTTGGTGACCGGGACCGGTCAATCGCCAAGCTGCAGGCCGATATTGCTGATATCAGCGCGCTCAAGGATCAGGAAATTGCGCAGCTTCGCGGTGAATTGCAGGCAATGAGCAATACTGGGGTCAATGCAGGGGGCATTGCGGCCGAACCAGCCATTTCCGAGGCAGAGCATCACGCCCTGAAGCAAAGATATGATCGGCTTCGCGTGACTGCAGAATCGACGCTAACCGGCCTCGATGGCCTTATCAGCAAGGTGGAGCGGGCTGAAAATGGCTGAAGTAACGCTTACCATCGCTGGCCACAGCTACACCGTCGCATGCCGCGATGGTGAAGAGGAACGCCTCGAAAAGCTGGGCGAGATGGTCGATGCGAAAACCGTGGACGCGCAAAATGCTGTTGGCGGAAATCTCGGAGAAGCGCGGATATTGCTCTTTGCATCGCTTCTGCTGGCCGATGAAGCCGACGAACTGCGCACAAATGGGCTGCCCGCCAATGCCCTCGATGATCTGGAGAAACTCGCTGATCGCCTGACCGCAATCGGCGAACACCTTGCTTCGGACACCCAGCCCTCCTAAATCAGGGGTGGCGGGCGCTGCCCGGTACGAGCCGACACGAAAATCCCTGAGGCGATACAACATCCAAGGGAGCTGTCCCTGCCTGGATTGCGGGATTTGAAATAGAGTCCGGGTCCGGTGCATATGGCACCCACCTGACGTTACTGGCGTCAGAGGACTTTCGGGCAAACGACCATGGCGGCCCCGCCACCCGCACGAGCGAGATCATGACCAAAATTGAATTCAGAACTTGTTTTAAGAAAACAAGGCAAGATTTTGTTTTATCATCAGATTCTGACCAAATATCTAGCTCGACGCAAGATCTTCTTGCGCGGCTGAACGCGGCCCAAATCATCAGCGGAACAATCGGTGGTTACGCGGCCATGAGATCAGAATTGAACCCGCTCCCGGCGCTCGTTGCCTTACGGGAAAAAGGCCATGACACCGCCCTTCCCTGGTTCAAAAATCGCGCCGCTGACATGGTCTTCAAAATGGCTGACGGCCCGCTCGAACATGGACCATTCGGCATTCAACAGCCCAGCGCGCAAAACCCTGTAGTCGAACCGAACACTATACTGGTTCCGCTGGTTGCCGCGGATGTTTATGGCAATCGTATCGGCCAGGGACAGGGTCATTTCGACCGTTATCTTGCCAAATTGCGCCTACAACGGCCCGTTATCGCGATCGGCCTTGCGTGGGAGTGCCAAATCGCCGACCAGCTACCCGCAGACCCCTGGGATCAACCGCTCGATTATATTGCGACCCCCGACCGACTCATAAAGGTGACGTCATGACGCCAAGCTGGCGCAAGCCTTTCGGCATGCTTCTGATTGTTACGATCATTGTGGTCTGGTGCATCATCATCGCCAGCGCATCCACATCGATTGGCACGCTTCACGTGCTTATCCAGGCGCCCATATATCTTACCGCGGGAATCGTCTGGATCCTGCCGCTAAAGCCACTTTTGCAGTGGATGGAAACTGGGAAATGGCGCGAGTGACGGGACTTGAACCCGCGGCCTCCGGCGTGACAGGCCGGCGCTCTAACCAACTGAGCTACACCCGCATAGGCGTTGAAGAGGCGCGAACTAGGCGAGGCATTCAGCCCTGTCAAGCAAAGTAGCATGGCGGATTTTTGGCATACGCGGCGCTGCTCGGAATATTTACTCTTTATTTACCATAGATAAATAAAAGATATTAACTTCCGCCCCATCGAACGAACAAAAAGACGATTAGTTCCACATAATTTTCGAATATAGCAGAATATCAGGCCAAATTTTACGCCTTATTAGCGTTAATGGGTCATGTACCTCCCTGTAACTGATTGTTTCGTTCCTGTGGGGGGTATGAATAATGTCGCTTAGCCGACGCCAACACTTTCGCTCTATCGCGCTGCGCTCGCCGTTTTGGCTGGCCGCACTTTCGCCACTCTGCCTTGCATCGCAAGTACAGGCGGCAGGAACGCTTGCGGGCACACCAATAGAAAACACGGCATCCGCATCCTATGACGATGGCGGAACGACGATTACGGTGGATTCGAACACCGTTTCCCTGATCGTCGACGAAATCCTCGATATTGTCGTGACATCGGCTGATCCGGGCGATGTTACGGTTCGGCCAGGCGAGGCTGATGCTATCCTAAGTTTTTCCGTAACGAACGGAGGCAACGGCCCTGAAGCGGTAGTGTTGACGATCGACCCCAATGTGACGGGCGACGATTTTGACCCCGACGCTGTGACGCTCTTCATCGATACCGATGGCAACGGCTCATATGATGCCGGCACCGACACTCTTTATGATGCCGGAGCACCTCCGATATTGAATCCCGACGAAACGATTACCGTTTTCATCCTCGGCGATATTCCCGCTGGAGCGGCTGACGGCGACCGCAGCGAAACTGAATTGACCGGCACGGCCGCAACAGGCAGCGGAACCCCCGGCACGGTGTTCGCCGGTCAGGGAGAAGGCGGCGGAGATGCCGTTGTAGGTTCCACCGGCGCAACCGACAGTGACAGCGGCTTTTACGCCGTTCTCGATGCCGATATCGACCTCACCAAGACAGCGACAATTCTCGATCCCTTCGGCGGAGCGACCCAGGTACCGGGTTCGGTCATCACCTATCGACTGACTGCGGAAACAACAGGATCGGGTACGCTCGGCAATGTCGTTATCACTGACGCCATTCCCGATGACACTACTTATGTCGATGAGAGCATCACGCTGGATAGCACGGGCCTCACAGACAGTGCGGACTCCGATGCAGGCGCTTTCGACGGCGCCGGCATCGCCGTGACACTCGGGACCGTGGCTGGCGGCGCAACCAACATCATCGAATTTCAAGTCGTGATCGACTGACGGAGACTGCACATGAAGTATTTTATCGCATTTCTAGCCATCCTGGCACCGGCAAGCGCCGTCTTGGGCAACCAGGTCGCGCTCGACAGCGAAGTGTTTGTAGAACGCAGCGCAGAACAGGCTGATGGCACAATTACCGTCACTCTGGAGGAGCCGGAACGCGTCGTCCCAGGGGACAATCTGGTCTTCGTGCTCACCTATGAAAACACCGGTGCGGAACCCGCCGAAAACTTCGTCGTCACCAATCCGATACCTGACGCGGTTGTCTTCGCCGAAGCGGTTGATGGCGGCGCAGTATATTCGGTCGATGACGGCACGACATTCGGGCTGCTTACCGAGCTTCACATCACAAACGAAAGCGGTGTCGAACGCGCGGCCCAAGCCGCCGATGTAACGCATATTCGCTGGACGCTAACCGAGCCAATCGCTGCCGGCGCAACCGGACAACTCAGATTTCACGGCGTCGTGAGATAGCCAAAACGAAAACCGCTAAATGTGCCTGCGGACCGGGGGGTGAAAGGCATAGGAAATGACAGAATTAGGACTAAATCAATGAAAATCATGACGAAATATCTCGTCTCTGTCAGCGGTATTACGCTAGCGGCCTTGGCCACCAGCCCCGCATATGCAGCAGGCACCGATGCAGGGTCTAGCATCACCAACACCGTGAGCGTCGGCTATCAAGTCGGCGGTGTGGACCAAAGCGATATCGCGGCGGCAGACACATTTACGGTCGACAGAGCAGTCAATGTGATCGTCGCTGAACTGGGCAACGCCACAACGACAGTTTCGCCCGGCCAAGACGATGCTGTGACGACATTCGACGTGACCAACGAGACAAATGGTTATGTCGATATCGCGCTCGCCGTGTCGCAACTTGTCGGCGGAACGGCAGCACATGGTGGCACCGACAGCTTCGATGTCAGCAACGTCCGCATTTATGAAGATGATGGCGATGGCAGCTTTGATGCAGGCGATACGCTGGTCACCTTCCTCGACGAAATGGACAATGGCGAAACGCGCCGCGTTTTCATCCTTGCCGATGTAGCTCTTGGTCTGGCGACCGGCTCCGTGGCTGATGTCGAACTGACTGGTACGGCCCGTGAGGGCAACGCCGGCACGACCGGCGGGGCTGTTGGGGCAGCAATCACTGCAACAACTGGCGGTGACACAGCTGGCGTTGATACGGTTTTCGCCGACAGTGACGGTGTCTTCGATGGCATCGCTTTCGACGATGATGACTATACGGTTCAGGCTGCTGCGTTGAGCGCGCTCAAAGGCAGCACCCTTCTGGCCGTCAACTATCCGATCGCAGGTGCAACGGAATTCTACAATATTCCGGGCGCTACGATCGAATATTGCATCGCAGTATCCAACGCCTCAGGCGGCGCAGACGCAACGAGCGTGGCGATTTCCGATACGATCCCGGGTACCACGACATTCGTGACATCTTCGATCGTGATCGGCGGCACCGCTGTGATCGATGACAACGGAACGCCGGCCAACACGGCCGACGATGTGCTGACCAGCTGTGACAATACCGCAGGTTCAGCCGGTGGTTCTTTCTCAGCCGGCACAGTTTCTGCCACCATCGGCACAGTAACCGCTGGAACGACGGAAATCGTCACATTCCGCGCGACGATTGACTAAGTGAATGAGCATAGCCGCCGGAAACTACACCGGCGGCCACCGCTCGGGCATTATGCGTCATCCCATTCTCTTTGTATGTGCAATGCTATTTGCACTGTTCGCTGCGCTTTTGTCGCCAGCGGGCACGGCCGCGCATGCCCAGGTCATCAACAATACTGCTTATGCTGAATGGGATGAGCCGGACGGCCGTGTTCGCGAACCATCCAACCGAGTGGAAATTGCAGTCGATTCGAGCGGACTGCCGCCGGACATCAGCTTGTTCCATTTCGGTTCTGACGGTGGAGGCGGAACATACGCCACTCTGCCTGCGACAAGCTGTGTCGCCGTAGCGCCCTATGTAACGCCAAGGCTGGGAGGAGCCTATGCAGATCAGCCGCTCTCTCCGGCTGCGATCAACCCGGCGACAGAAATCCGGGCCGGCGAGCCGTTGATCTTCATGGTCGAGCACGCCCCGAGCAATCGCGACCCTGATACTGTAGAAACCTATGAAATCCATATAGAAACGCCCGAAGGCGATGCTGAGGAACTGCTCCTCATTGAAACCGGGCCTGATACCGGCGTTTTCGGTGGCTTTATTCTTACTGCAGCCGTTCCGCCTGCGCCGATCCAGTATAATTGCGTCCTGTCAGTCGTACCGGGGTCCGCGCTCGCCATCTCCACGTCTAATCCCAGTGGATCGCTGTCTTTCCGCGAACTGGCCGTTGATGTGCTCGATAGTTTCGGATCCACGGTATTCGATAGTGAAACCGGCACTCCAATCGATGGTGCGCAGGTAACTTTGGTCAATGTGGCGACCGGCCAGCCTGCGCAAGTATTTGGCAATGATGGTGTTTCAAGCTTCCCGGCCACGGTAACCACAGGCCAATCTGTGACCGACAGCGGCGGCTTTACCTATAGGCCGGCAACTGGCGATTTCTTCTTCCCTGCGGTGGCTCCCGGGCGTTACCGCATCATCATCGAACCGCCCTCCCCGTACACCGGCATTTCGCAGGCCAGCCCGCAAGAATTGGCGGGTTTCGTCGATTCTCGCGGAGATCCCTATGACATTGTGACGGGATCATTCGGGGAAGAGTTCATATTGGGCGGGGTCGAGTCGATCCGCATCGATATTCCTCTGGAGCAACCTTCGGCACCGTTACAGATCGAAAAAGCCTCTTCGCGGCAGCTTGCCGTGCCAGGCGACCCAATTTTGTTCAGCGTCCGGGTGGGCAGTACTGATCCCAGTCGCCCGACACGCCCGTTGATCGTTGCCGACGAGCTTCCGTCGCAGCTGCGGCTGCGGCCGAATTCGCTGCGCCTGAACGGTGAGCAGGTCACAAACGGCGTAGCCTTTGCACCTGACGGACGAAGCTTTTCCGTTGAAATTTCGGCCCTGAGCCCGGGAACATCAGCGAACCTCACATATATCACCGAAGTGCTTCCTCACGCGTCGGCTGGCAACGCCACCAATAGCGCGCAGGTTCGTGATGACCGAGGGCAGGTCAGCAATGTCGCCGATGCCACGATCCGCATTCAACGGGATACAATTGCAAGCCGGATGACCGTCATCGGCCGGATCACCGAAGGTGGGTGCGGAGTTAATCCGCGCACAGCCGCTGGTGTGGGCGGTGTTCGCGTGATGATGGAAGATGGCAGCTATTCCGTGACGGATGAAGATGGTCGCTATCATTTCGAAGCTGTGATGCCGGGTTTGCACGTCGTCCAGATGGACGAGTCCACACTGCCGCTTGACCGCGCAGCGGTTGATTGCGCACGCAACACCCGGTCTGCAGGCCGCGCTTTTTCGCGCTTTGTTGAAGGACAGGGCGGCGGACTTTACCGCGTCGATTTCCGGGTGCGCGCTGTCGAACCGCGCGAGGCTCCCGAAACCGCCGCCGTCGTTCAGCGCCCCGTGCCGCTTTCAGATGCCGGTGCAGCGGGAGCAGAGCGCAATTGGCTTACCGGTCAAGAACCCGGTATTGCTTGGATCTTTCCCGAGCCAGAATATAGCCCGCGAACTCGCGTTATCCGCGTCGCGATCAAGCATTTCCCGAACCAGACCGTCCGGCTATCGCTAAACGGTACCCAGGTCGCACCCATCGCGTTTGAGGGGCTGCGTACCGATGCTGCAAACACAGTTTCGATCAGCCAGTGGCGCGGCATCGGCATTGAGCCTCGTGAAAATCATCTTATCGCCGAAATCATCGATGCCAACGGCGTAGTCGTGGAGACGCTGACTCGCACTGTGCATTTCGGCAATGCACCGATCCGCGCCGAATTCCTTCGCGAACGTTCGCGCTTGGTCGCCGATGGCGTATCACGGCCGGTGATAGCGGTACGGCTTACGGACCGTGACGGCCAACCCGTCCATCATGGGCTAACGGGCGACTTTTCGGTCCCTTCTCCATATTTTCCGGCTGTTGAAGCCGATGCGCTTCAGGCCCGTCAGCTTTCGGGTCTGGAACGCGCTGCGCCGGTTTGGCGTGTGGAGGGCGATGATGGCATTGCCTATATCGAGCTTGAGCCGACAACGGTGAGCGGCACACTGGCCATTAGTTTCCCGTTCCGCGACGGCGAAGTGTCGCGAGAGCAAAGCGTCGAAACCTGGCTGGAGCCGGGTAATCGCCCCTGGACTGTCGTCGGCTTTGCTGCCGGTACAGTTGGCTTCAATCATCTCGACCGCAATCTTGAAGAGATCGGCGCAGACGAGGAAACTTGGTACACCGATGCGCGGGTTGCGCTCTATGCACGCGGCCGAGTTACCGGGCGCTGGCTTATGACGCTGGCTTATGACAGCGATTCCGAGCGGGACGAAACGCGCTTTCAGGGCGTGATCGACCCGAACCAATATTACACGATTTATGCTGATCGCTCCGAACGCCGCTTTGGCGCGGCTAGCGTCCGCCGCCTCTATCTGCGGCTCGAACGCCCGCAATTCTATGCGATGTTCGGTGACTATGAGACCAATTTCAGCGAGACCCAGCTTGCGCGCTACAATCGCAGCTTCAACGGCGTGCGCGCTGAATTTCGCAATGAGCGCGTTTCGGCAACAGCCTTTGTCGCGGATACGCCGCATCGCTTCCGCCGGGTCGAGATACAGGGCAACGGGCTTTCTGGCCCCTATGCAATCGGTAGTACGCAGCTGCTAGCGAACAGCGAACAGATCACTCTCGAGGTCCGGGATCGGTTGCGCTCCAACCTTATCGTGTCCAGCCAGTCGCTGGTCCGCCACATTGATTATGATATCGACTATTTCAGCGGCACGGTTCGGTTCCGCGAACCGATTCTCAGCCGCGACTCCAGCCTCAATCCGCAATTCATCGTCGTCGAGTATGAAGTCGATGGCGTGGCCGCGCGCCGCGTGAACGCCGGCGCCCGTGTCACATGGAGCACCGCCAATCAAAGACTCCGCATCGGCGCCACAGCCATCCGGGATGACGACAATCAGCGCGAAACCAATATGGGCGCTGTCGATATTCGCTGGCGTCCAAACGATTCGACGGAAATCCGCGCGGAATTCGCTGCGAGCGATAGCGATCCGGGTGCCAGCGCTGCGGTAACAGAAGAAAATCCCGGCACGGCCACCGCCTGGCTTATCGAGGCCGAGCATCACAGTTCCGATTTCGACATCCTCGCCTATGCGCGCGAACAGGAAGAAAATTTCGGCGTTGGACAGTTGAGCGGAGCGGAAAGCGGGACGCGCAAATTCGGTTTCGACGGCCGCGTTCGGATAAGTGATTCGCTCTCACTTGCCGCCAGCGGCTGGCATGAAGATTTTCTGACGACCGGCGCACGCCGGATCGCGGGGCAGGCTCTGCTCGAATATCATGGCGACAACACAGACGGGCGCGTGGGTATCATTTACAGCAATGATCAGCTCAGCGACGGCACCACGCTCGAATCAACACTGTTGCAACTTGGCGCAACACAGCGGCTATTCGGAGACAAGCTCACGCTCGACGCGCAGACCGAATTCGCGCTGGATGACGCCGAGAGTGTCGACTTCCCTGCCCGCCATCAATTTACGGCACGTTTTGCCGCAACCAGCTGGCTAACGCTGGTTGGCGGTTATGAGATTGCCGATGGCGACACGGTGGATGCGCGTACAGCCCGGGTTGGGTTCGATGTCCAGCCATGGTCCGGCGCACGCATCTCGCTCGCGGGAAACCAGCAGGACATCAGCGAATATGGTCCGCGGACCTTCGCCGCCTATGGGTTTGCGCAATCACTCGTGCTGAGCGAAAATTGGTCACTCGATTTCTCGCTCGACGGAAACAAAACACTGAACGGCGGCATCGATCCCGATACCGTTCTCAACGCCGCGCAGCCTGTCGCAAGCGGCGGCTTTGTGGGCAACGGCACGAGCCCGACCCTGACCCTGACCGAAGACTTTACGGCGGTCACCGCTGGCGCGACCTATCGCGGAGATCGGTGGAGCTGGGCCGGCCGCGCTGAATATCGCGACGGTGAGAATGAAGATCGTTACGGCCTTACGACATCGCTGCTGCGGCAGATCGGCGAAGGCAGCGCGGTTGGCGGCGCCTTCTCCTGGCTTCGTGCAGAACAAGATGGCGGCGCAACTAGCGAAATCACATCGCTTGAAATTTCACTCGCGCATCGCCCGGCGGACAGTGACTGGTCTTTCCTCAACAAGCTGGAACTGCGCAGTGACGAAATCACGAACGCCGTTGCCGGACAACCAGGCCCTGTCGGAAGCGCGCCGTTGATCGTTACCGGCGATCTGCAATCCCGCCGTATCGTAAACAGCTTTTCGCTCAACTATTCGCCGACCGGATCAAGCCTCGGCATGTTTGGCGGCGAAGATTGGCTGAGCCGCAGCGAGTTTACTCTCTTCTGGGGAACACGCTATGTGTCCGATCGTTTCGGCACTGCTGATGTCGAAGGCTGGAGCAATCTCATCGGTGCCGACGCCCGCTTTGATCTGTCAGAAACCATCGATATCGGTGCCTCGGCCAGTGTCCGTGAAGGCAATGGCGGACGGGCATGGACATGGTCTGTCGGTCCCAATGTCGGGATTAGTCCGGTAGAAAATACATGGATTTCTGTGGGTTATAACGTAACCGGCTTTGAGGATCGTGATTTCGAAGCGGCGCGCTACACACGCAGTGGCCCCTATGTCACCTTCCGCCTGCGCTTCGACCAGCAGACGTTCCGGGATCTCGGATTTTAGGACCCGGCTCTGGTTGACACTGGTTGACACAAGTCGGGGGTAGAAAAGCCCTGCGTTCCGGGATTTGCGAATTCTGAGTGTGACCTTTCATTTCTATCCTAGGGCGATTCTCAAAATGAGGCGTGCGTGCGGGCATGAAACTATCACGCGCGCTGGTCTGTAAGACAGAAAAAACGGGCCTGTGGTACCTCTGGCCGGAGTCGAACCGGCACTCCCGAAGGAACTCGATTTTGAGTCGAGCGCGTCTACCAATTCCGCCACAGAGGCCCGAGGTAGGGGGAGCCGATTAGCGAAGCGCTTCGCACTCCGCAAGCGGCTCCCCATCAATCATGCAAATGTATCTGCAGTTCCGCGACCTTTTGGATCTTCGCCAAAGCGATTTGGGCCTGGCGTTCCATCGAGGAAATAGAAGACGAGCAACGTGATGGCCAACCCGATGGTAATCAACCCACCAACGAGTGAAATCGCACTGGATTCCATACCTGCGCCAAGGAATATCAACACATATCCCGCGAGTGGCGCCAGAATCCACCATCCTGAACGGTTTGTGTCGTGTAAACGACGCACCGCAACTGCAATGCTCGGAATGATAAAGGCAAGCGATACGAGTATCGCCAATAAAAACACGATCATAATCGCTCCACCCGCAGCCATCGCGCCGGTCGGATCACCTCCAGCCGCCATCATGGCTCCGCCTCCCACGGCGAATATCAACATCTGAAACACAATGCCGAGCAAAAACTGGAACACGATCCACATCCAATATTCCATCCGGCGTGATCGACCGCCAAATTCTGCATATCGCTTCAGCGGCATAAACATCCATTCCATGAAACTTCCTCCCTAACGTGTTGTACGCCCCATCCGATCTTCGTCGAATTCGTGGCAAAGTCACCCAAAACCGCCCCCGAGGCAAGGCCGCTAATTTCGAGGCGGTTGCCTGCGATAGCTGAGCGCTTCGGCAATATGCACACGGCCGATGATTTCGCTGCCCGAAAGATCCGCAATCGTCCGTGCTATCCGCAGCACCCGCGAATAACCTCGCGCCGTTAACCGCATCGCTTCGGCAGCTTGGGTGAGGAGTTTACGCCCGGCGTCATCAGGCGTTGCAACTGCATCCAGCAGCTCACCATCCGCCTCGCAATTGGTGCGTAGCGGTTCATCGGCATAGCGCTCCGTTTGCACGGCGCGCGCGGCAGCAACCCGCTTGGCGACTTCGGCAGAGCCTTCGGCGGACGGGGGTAGCGTCAGATCGGCAGCAGAAACGGCCTGAACATCCACATGCAAATCTATCCGATCGAGCAACGGCCCTGATATCTTCGCCTGGTAATCGGCCGCGCATTTAGGCGCGCGTGAACAGGCGAGCGCCGCATCGCCAAGATGCCCACACCGACAGGGATTCATCGCGGCAATCAACTGGACGCGAGCCGGAAAGGTGACATGAGCATTAGCCCGCGCGATTGAAACTGTGCCCGTTTCAAGCGGTTGGCGCAGCGAATCGAGCACCGGTCGCTGGAACTCGGGTAGCTCGTCGAGAAACAACACGCCAAGATGAGCGAGACTCACTTCCCCCGGCCGCACTTTGAACCCGCCGCCGACGAGCGCCGCCATGGAGGCAGAATGATGCGGCGCCCGATAGGGGCGGTTGCGCGCGAGCTTGCCGCCATCAAGCGTGCCCGCGACACTCGCCACCATCGATACTTCAAGAGCTTCGGGGGCCGTCAACTCAGGCAGGATCCCCGCTAGACATGCCGCCATCAGCGATTTGCCCGACCCGGGCGGACCAGACATTAGAAGGTTATGCCCGCCCGCTGCAGCTATCTCTAACGCGCGTTTGGCTGTCTCCTGCCCCTTCACCTGTTTTAGATCTGGTCCAGCGACAGGCTCCTCCACTTCACCGGGAGATGGCGGCGCAAGTTGGCTCGTGCCTTTGAAATGATTGAGCAGGGAGAGAAGATCGGGCGCGCCGATCACTTCCACATCTCCTGCCCATGCGGCTTCCGGCCCCTGTGCGGCAGGACAAATCAACCCCAGATCACGCGACGATGCATTCAAGGCGGCGAGCAAAACGCCGGGAGATGGCGCAACCCGTCCATCCAAACCCAGTTCGCCAACGACGACATATCCCGCCAAAGTCTCTGCATCGATCACCCCCATCGCGCCAAGCAGGCCTAGCGCAATCGGCAGATCATAATGCGAGCCTTCTTTGGGCAAATCGGCCGGTGACAGGTTGATCGTATTCCGCTTGGGCGGCAGCGCTAGCCCGATGGCGGAAATCGCCGCGCGAACGCGTTCACGACTTTCCGCCACCGCCTTGTCAGGCAATCCGACTAGGTTAAACGCCGGAACCCCCGGCGCGATCTGTACCTGCGCCTCAACGGCGCGCGCTTCCAAACCCAGATAAGCCGTTGTTGCAACATGGGCGACCATGCACGCCCTCCTTATATTCCCTGTTTGTTCTCTTTTGGCTTAGTTAAGCTACAGAGTCGAGAGGGCCACTTCATTCTGCCAAAACTCTTGCTCAATCGCCCTTGCAACCCCAATTTGGAAGCGTGAGAGATGACGTCGCCTCGAAAATGCCAGACAAACGCGCGGGAATTCGCCTTGTACTGACGGTTATTGGGGGTCTGCTTGTTCTTTCCGCACCTATCATCGGGCTGTTTCCCGGCCCCGGCGGCATCTTTGTTTTTGCCATCGGTTTTGCCCTTATGCTCAAAAACTCTGTGCTGGTTCGCAAATTCTATGCGCGGCTCAAAACCAGGCACCCCAAGAAGGGCGAATGGGTCGATTGGGCCATGCGCCGAAAAAGCGCGCTCCGCCGCAATCGCCGCAAGCGTGAAGAGCAAGGGACTGATTGACTTTGACCAAGGCTTGGACTAGCTACGCGACCAGATTTGAGGCCGCCCGCAAGGTGTGGCCCTTTTTGTTCCAGTTTTTAAGGAAATGAGCGATGAAGCGCACCTTTCAGCCGAGCAATCTCGTGCGCGCACGGCGACATGGTTTTCGGGCCCGCAAGGCAACCGTAGGCGGCCGCAACATATTGCGCGCACGTCGTTCCAAGGGCCGCAAGAAGCTGTCCGCCTAACCGCGGCGCTTCCGCCCGGTTTGGAAACAATCCGCAAACGACGCGATTTTCTCGCTGCCAATAGCAGCAAGCGCGCGGCCATGCCCGGCTTTGTCTTGCAGGTTCGTGACCGCAAAGATGGCGACGAAACGAAGCGGCTCGGCATTACAGTCACCAAAAAGATCGGCGGCGCTGTTGTTCGCAACCGAATGAAAAGACGCTTTCGGGCGCTTGGTAGAGAAATTCTTCCTGAACTGGGTATCGCCGGTGCGGATCATGTTTTGATCGGTCGTAAAGGCGGGGTGGAGCGTGATTTTGATTCGCTCCGAACGGAATTCTCCAAAGCGCTCGATCGCATCAGATCATGATCGCGAAACTGTTCATCGGCATTGCTCGACTGTGGCAGATCGGCCCGTCCATGATATTGCCGCCAACATGTCGCTATCAACCTTCATGTTCGGCCTATGCGATCACTGCCTTGTCGCGCTATGGGGCATTCAAAGGCAGCTGGCTTGCGCTTCGGCGTATCCTGCGTTGCCATCCTTGGGGCGGATCAGGTCATGATCCGGTTCCGTGATATGAGATTGAAGAGAATGGGGAATTGCGGTGGATAGTTCGCGCAACATGATCATGGCGATCGTGCTTTCGGCGCTAGTGCTGATAGGCTGGAGTTTCCTGTCGGAGCAAATCGCGCCGACTCCGCCCGAGCCAGAAGTTGAGCTTGCTGATGGCGAGACTGTAGCGCTGCCCGAAGCGGCTCCGGTTGCAGACGCGCCCGAAGTGCTGCGCGAAGCCGCCGATGTGCTTGGCGAATCGCAAAGCAATCGCGTCGCTATTCAAACACCGCGTGTCGAAGGATCAATCAACCTGCGCGGTGCGCGGCTCGATGATCTCGTGCTGCTCGATTATAACGAAACAAATGACGAGGGTTCACCGCCAATCAGGATGCTAACTCCGGAAGGCACGGACGCTTCCAACTATGCGCATTTCGGCTGGGCAAGCCAGGGCGTCGACACGCCGGATGGCGACACGATTTGGCAGGCCGATGGTGAAACACTGACACCGGACACGCCTGTAACGCTGCAATGGCGCAACAGCACGGGCCAGCTGTTTGAAATCATCATCGAAGTGGACACAGATTTCCTCTTCACCATCGGTCAGCGAGTTTCCAATGTCGGTGACAATGTCATCAGCGCGCGCGGTTATTCGCTGATTACGCGAACCGGAGAATCGCCCGACCCCGATACCTGGCTCATCCATACCGGTCCTGCGGGATTCTGGAACGATGATCTCAACCATATCGATTTCGATGATGTCCGGGAGGCCGGGTCAACCGGTGAACGCTTCTCTGTCGCCAATGGCTGGCTGGGCTTCAATGACAAATATTGGCTGACCGCCCTAGTCCCGGCGTCTGGAACGAGCGTTGATGCTGCTTTTATTCCACTGAGCGGTGATCGTTATCAGGCGGTTTTCACCAATGCGGAAACGGTGATCCCGGCGGGCCGAGCCGTTACGACAACGACACATTTCTTCGCCGGTGCGAAGGAGACGCTGCTGCTCGAACGCTATGAAGAGGAACAGGGGCTCAATCAGATTGACCTCGCGATCGACTGGGGCTGGTTCTACTGGTTTGAGCTGCCGATTTTCTATTTGCTCCACTGGCTATTCGTGACGGTTGGTAATTTTGGCGTCGCCATCATTCTGATGACCTTCGTTGTTCGCGGCTTGATGTTCCCAATTGCGCAGAAGCAATTCTCATCCATGGCAGGGATGCGCGCCGTACAGCCGAAGATGAAGGAAATTCAGGAGCGGTACAAAGACGACAAACCAAAGATGCAGGAACAGGTCCTCGCTCTGTACAAGAGTGAAAAGGTCAATCCGCTGGCCGGCTGCCTCCCCATCTTCCTGCAGATTCCGATCTTCTATGCGCTCTACAAAGTGTTGCAGCTCTCGGTGGAAATGCGCCACGAGCCATTCGCACTGTGGTTGCAGGATCTGTCGGCGCCTGACCCGATGACCCCGGTCAATCTGTTTGGGTTGCTTGCCTTTACGCCTCCGGGTTGGCTCGCCATTGGCATCCTGCCGATCATGCTCGGCATCACAATGTATCTGCAGTTCAAGCTGAATCCCGCGCAGATGGATCCGATGCAGCAGAAGATTTTCGGCATCATGCCCTGGGTCTTCATGTTCATCATGGCGCCATTTGCAGCTGGTCTGCAGCTCTATTGGGTAACGTCCAACATCCTCACCATCGCTCAACAGAAATGGCTCTACAGCCGTGATCCGCGGCTGAAAGAGCAAGCGAAAATGGCCAAGGAATGACGGACCAAGCCGCTCTTGAGGAAATGGCTCGCAAGACATTCTCAGGGCCGATCGATTTCCTGAAATCGGCGCCGACTTTGGAGTTTTTGCCTGACGCCGATCTACCGGAAGTGGCCTTTGCGGGTCGCTCCAATGTGGGCAAGTCAACGCTGCTCAATGCACTGACAAACCGCAAAGGTTTGGCACGCGCGTCAAATACGCCGGGCCGTACCCAGGAGCTAAACTTCTTTGAGGTTGGAGATCCGCCGAAGTTCCGGCTTGTCGATATGCCCGGCTATGGCTTTGCCAAGGCCCCGCCCCAAGTCGCCAAACGCTGGCGTCACCTGATCAATGATTTCTTGCGCGGACGCCCTACCCTCAAACGCACGCTCCTTCTTGTTGATGCGCGGCGCGGTCTGAAAGATATCGACCGCGATTTGATGACTATGCTGGATGAGGCAGCCGTTAGCTATCGGATCATACTTACCAAGTCCGACAAGCTGAAAGACAAGCCGCTTGCAGCGGTCACGGAAACACTCACCGATCAGGCCAAGGCCCATGCCGCCGCCCATCCCGAAATCCTGACGACGTCTGCCGAAACTGGATTGGGTATAGACGAACTGCGCAAAGCCGTTATTCAAGCCATCGGCTGACACTGCCACAATCCCTGAAAGGCAACGCATGAAATTGATCATCGGCAACAAGGCTTATTCGTCCTGGTCGATGCGCGGTTGGCTTGCGCTCAAACAATCCGGACTATCGTTCGAAGAAGTCACGGTGCCGCTCTATGACGAGAAATGGGAACAGCGGCGTGAAGGCAATGAATTTGCGGCGTCATCCGGAAAAGTACCCGTTTTGTGGGATGGCGATACCGTTGTCTGGGACAGCCTCGCGATTATTGATTGGCTCGCCGATAAAGTCGGGAGCGAGCGCTTCTGGCCGAAAGATGAAAGCGCACGCGGCATGGCCCGGTCTATGGCCGCCGAAATGCATTCAAGCTTTCCCAATCTGCGCCGCGATCTACCGATGAACGTCCGCAAGGTATTCCCGGGCCAATCGCTCAGCCAAGAAGTTGGGAATGAGCTTAGCCGCATACTCGAAATCTGGGCGCAGGCCCGGGCGCGCTATGGCGGTGAGAACCCGTTCCTGTTCGGCACTTTCTGTGCGGCGGACATTATGTACGCACCCGTCTGCGCACGCCTCGTCACTTATTCCATCAAGCTACCCCCCTTTGCGCAAGGCTATGTGCAGGCGATACTCGCGCATAGCTGGGTGCGTGAGTGGATCGAGGCAGCGCAGGAAGAACCTTGGACTATTGAAAGGTTCGAGGTCGCGCCAGTTTAAGGCTGAGACCTAGAAGTCGCCGCCATCCTTGCGGCAGAAACCACGGCCGTTCTCCAAATGCATATCGATATCGGGATAATGGCAGTCGCTGGCTGCGGGTTTACCGACAGCGATGAAGAAACAACTTTCATCGCTTTCGTTGATCAGCACATGCCCATTGCCGTCGCCCTTGGGAAAGGCTGCGCTGTCGCCAGTGCGCATTGGTGTCCGCCCTGAATCGTCGACCAACACTGCTTCGCCCGCAAGCATCACGACAAACTCGTCTTCATCTTCATGCCAATGCCGCTGAGAAGACCAGGCACCCGGTTTCAGTTCGACATGGCTCACGCCGAAATCCGTAAGGGCGCCCGCCGGAGCAAGTCGCCGATACCAGCGTTCCTGCACCTTGTCGGCGAATTCGGAAGGGTAACCCGTCGCGTTAGTTTGCGGGATCGCGGTGAGATCGAGCTTGGGCATGACTTTCTCCGGCTAGGCAATGACCTGCGCCCCGGTTACACCGCCAGCCATGACCGACGCAATTAACCCGATAGACTGGCTCAAGGCGCTGATCGCCTGTCCGAGCATCACTCCTGAAGAAGGCGGTGCGCAGAGGCTCCTCGGCGAGACGCTCCAAAGCCTGGGCTTCGAGGTCGAACATCTCGTATCCGGTGAAGCACCGCACGGACCAGTGCCCAATCTTCTGGCGACACGCGGGTCCGGCGGACCTCATTTCGCCTTTGCCGGACACACTGATGTCGTACCGCCGGGCAAGGGCTGGGCCTCTGACCCCTTTGTTGCAGAAATTCAGGGAGACCTGCTCTACGGACGCGGCGCGGTGGACATGAAAGGGGCGATCGCCGCATTTGTTGCTGCAGTATCCCGCGCAAAGGATCTGAACGGCACGCTCAGCTTCATCATCACGGGCGATGAAGAAGGCCCTGCCATCCATGGCACGCGCGCGCTGATGACGCGGATGGAAGAGCGCGGTCTCAAACCTGATATGATTCTGGTCGGTGAGCCAACATCGCAAAACAGGCTTGGTGATACGATCAAGATCGGCAGGCGTGGTTCGGTCAATATGTGGATCGATATAATCGGACGCCAAGCTCATATCGCTTATCCGCATGAAGGCGATAATCCGATCACGCGGCTTTTTCGCATCGGCACCCGGCTGCACGAGCTTGAACTTGATGATGGCGATGACTGGTTCCAGCCTTCCAATCTGGAAGTGAACACCGTCGATGTCGGCAATGCAGCCACCAATGTCATACCGGGCGAAGCGCATCTCAGACTGAATATCCGCTTCAACATCCATCACACAGGCGCAGAGCTTGTTGAGAAAGTTCAGGCGATAGTCGACGAAGAAGCGCCCGGGGCACAGTTCAAGGCGATGGTTTCCGGCGAAGCTTTTCTCACCGAACCCGGCCCCCTGTCCGATCTTGTCGGCGCGTCGATTGAGCAGGTCACGGGCCTGTCACCAGAATTGTCGACCGGCGGCGGGACATCCGATGCGCGTTTCCTGCATACGCTGTGCCCGATCGTCGAATTCGGACTGCTCAATGCAACAATGCACAAGCTGGACGAGGCTGTCGCGATCTCGGACGTGCACGCGCTTACGGATATATACGAGGGCGTATTGCGGCGGGCGCTGAGTTAGCAAATCCCCGCGATGCGCATTGCCTATCTTGCCAGCCGCCTGACGCTTCCCGAATCTCCAGATCGTCGGTTCGATGCATTCGAACATGACCTCATGATCGATTGCCTGATGCCTGCATTTGCCGACAAGGGCTCAACACTGGCTACCCATGCCTGGGACGATGAGACTATCGACTGGTCCGTGTTCGATGCGGTGCTGATCGGATCAACCTGGGATTATCAGGATAATCTGAGCGCCTTTATGCCAAAGCTCGAAAGCATCGAAGCGCAAACCGCTTTGTTCAATCCCAGTGCAATCGTCCGCTGGAATAACCGAAAAACCTATTTGCGGGACCTGGAGTCGAACGGCGTGCAGATCGTGCCAACCCTGTGGTTCGATGAGCCGACTGAAACGGACGTCGAGAAAGCCTTTGATACGCTTGGTAGCGATGATCTGGTCTTCAAGCGGCAAGTCGGCGCCAATGCGGAAGGCCAGTATAGAGTGCATCGCGGCGACCCGACCCCGCATATGCCCGAACCGATGATGGCCCAGCCCTTTCTGCCCGCGATCCAGATCGAGGGCGAGATGAGTGCGATCTTTATCGATGGCGCATTCTCCCACGCCCTGATCAAATCAGCGGCGGCAGGGGAATATCGGATTCAGTCTTCTTATGGCGGCACCGAACGCGCCTGTGAGCCTGACCCCAAGGATCGAGCTGCCGCAGCTACAATTATCGAATCACTCGATCAAACGCCGCTCTATGCTCGCGTGGATATGGCGCGGGGTAACGATGGCCAGATGTTGCTGATGGAATTGGAGATGATCGAGCCGTTTCTCTACCCGCTCCAAGGACCGGAATTGGGTGAACGTCTTCACGCAGCGCTGGTCGATCGCCTCGCATAGAGAGTTTTAGCGCTATCCAGGCCGACGTCTGAGAACGATATAGAGCGCGCCCCGGCCACCGTGTCTTGGATGTGCACCGCGAACTGCCGCGATGTGCGGGGCATGGCGCGATGCGGCCAGCCAGTCCCCCACAGCAGCGCGAATTTTTCCCCGCGTCACTGGCCCCTCCTTTTTAGGCGCATGACCGGTAATCAAGAGTATTATGCGCGCATGAGAGGCAATGGCTTGACCAAGGGCCTTGTCGAGCCTGTCATAGGCTGAGGTCAGCGTATGGCCGTGCAGATCAATCGTAAAATCAGGTTCGGCTCGCCCGCGCGATAGTTTGCGATCCCAACTTCCGTCGAGGGTCGTTCCGGGTCCGGAAACGGCTTTTCGCTCGGGCAATTGGGGAACGGCAAAGCTCGCAAGATCAGCGCCGCGCTCTGGCCGCGCCCGTGTTTGCCCGGGCCTGCGATCCAAAGGCTCGACGCTTTCGATGACTTTCGCCCAAAGGGCTTTTTCGTCCGCACTCAGGGGACGCTTGGTCACTAGTCGGCACGAAGGCGAGCGGCGGACGCATTCGGGATCAGGACATAGGCCTGTCCGCGGC
>Ga0209345_10001330_pt1 | contig 29691 bp, 28 predicted proteins | sample Cruoilmetagenom7_FD_187294 | JGI IMG/M metagenome (GOLD analysis project Ga0209345, IMG submission 187294) | Oil polluted marine microbial communities from Coal Oil Point, Santa Barbara, California, USA - Sample 7 (SPAdes) (version 2) | ecosystem: Environmental > Aquatic > Marine > Oil seeps ...
TGACACCTTCGATCTGACGATTGAAAAGCGCCGCCTTGCCTCGGTTCTGGGCATGACACCGGAAAACCTGTCCCGCGCCATCAAAGCCTTACGCCCTTATGGTGTGGTGATCGACGGCCAAACCGTCGAGATCACCAAGCCGGCAGACCTGATGCGGCTGGCCAAACCGACGCCATTGATTGATGATCCCAGAAGTTAGAAATGCCACTTTGAAGCCGCCCAAGGGCGACCCTCAATCAGGCAATCGAACAGGCATATTTCGTCGCGGGTATGGAATTCATATCGCCGATTTACGGCTTTCATCCAGATAGATTTCGCGCAGCCGTTTGGCTACCGGACCCGGTTTTCCGTCACCCATTTGCGCCCCGTCAATCTCGACCACCGGCATCACAAATGCGCTGGCCGAAGTGGTAAACGCCTCGTCCGCGCCTTGGGCTTCCTCAATGGTGAAACTGCGCTCCTCAACCACCATCTGCGCCTCTTTGGCGAACCGCAAAACAGCGGCGCGGGTGATGCCGTGCAGGATGTCGTTTGACAGTTGCCGCGTGATGATTTTGCCGCCCTTGACGATATAGGCGTTGTTGCTTGTGCCCTCGGTCACCTTGCCATCCTCGACCATCCACGCGTCATCGCATCCGGCCTTTTTGGCCATCATTTTGGCCATGGACGGATAAAGCAACTGGGTGGTTTTAATGTCGCGTCGATGCCAGCGGATGTCTTCAACCGAGATCACCTTGGTGCCGCGCTTTGAGACCGCGGAGTCAGCTAAACTAGGCACATCCTGTGTAAACATCACGATGGTCGAGGGCACCTTTTCAGGGTCCGGAAACATGAAATCCCGATCACCGGCCGACCCGCGGGTGATCTGCAAATAGACCATCCCCTCGTTGATCCCGTTCAGCCGCACCAGCTCGCGGAACACCTCCAACAGCGCGTCCATTTCGATCGGGCAGGCCATGTCCAACTCAACCAGAGACCGCTCCAGCCGCGCCGCGTGGCCATCGAAATCTAGCAACTTGCCATCCAGAACAGATGTCACCTCGTAAACCCCGTCAGCCATCAAAAACCCGCGATCAAAGATCGAAATTTTCGCATCTTCCTCGGGCAGATATTCCCCGTTCACATAGACTGTCCTGCTCATGATCTCACTCCTGTTCAGCCCCAGAGCCTGCTCTCGGGCGGATGCACACCTGCATCATCAAATTTCAACGGCTCATCGCGGTCCTCTGCCAACAGCAACGGCCCGTCAAGGTCTGTATAGGCCACGCCCTGCGCAATCAAGACCGCAGGTGCCATTGCCAGAGATGACCCGACCATGCAGCCGACCATTATGCCGTATCCTTGCGCCTCGGCGGCAGCGCGCAATTTGATCGCTTCGGTCAGCCCGCCGGTTTTGTCCAGCTTGATATTGACGATGTCATATTTGCCTTTCATACTCGGTAAGCTGCTGCAATCATGGCAACTTTCATCCGCGCAGACTGGAACTGGCCGCTCCATGCCGATCAAGGCTTCATCCTCGCCCGCAGGTAAAGGTTGCTCCACCAGCTTCACTCCAAGCCGCACCAGGTGCGGAGCCAACTCGGTGTAAACCTCGGCAGACCACCCCTCGTTGGCATCCACAATGATCGCCGATTTTGGTGCTCCGTTGCGAACTGCCTCTAGCCGCGCCATGTCGTCCGGCGTGCCCAGTTTGATCTTTAACAACGGGCGAAACGCATTTTTTGCCGCCTGTTCACGCATCACTTCGGGCGTGTCCAGCGACAGCGTATAGGCGGTGATCTCGGGACCGGGCTTTGGCAACCCCGCCAACTCCCACACCCGTTTGCCGGTCTGCTTGGCCTCCAGATCCCACAATGCGCAATCCACCGCATTACGTGCGGCACCGGCAGGCAGAGCATCCTGCAAGTCCAAACGACTGATACCGGCTGACAAACCCTCAATCTGCGCCGTCACCGAGGCAAGCGTTTCATCATACCGCGCGTAGGGCACGCATTCGCCCCAGCCGGTAAAGCCATCGCGTTCAATCCGAACGGTCAGCACCTTGGCTTCGGTACGTGAACCGCGTGAAATGGTGAAAACTTGCGCCAGCTTGAACACATCGGGCGTGACTGTAATGTTCATATTATCTCTCCGATCAGCGCTAACTTACAACGCGTCCAGCGCATCCACCAGACGCCCCGCCCCCTGACGGAAGGGATCAACCGCTGGCAGCCCCATCCGCGCCTCGACCTCGGCCAGATAAGACAGCGCCTGATCCTCGCCAAAATGCTGGGTGTTGACCGAAACCCCGACGACCCGACAGGCGGGGTTTACCACCCGCGCAATTGGCAAAACCGTATCGCGCAGTTGCTCTAATGAGGGCAGCGTGTAATCCGGCAAACCCCGCATATGGGTTCGGGTTGGTTCATGCGCCAAGATCAGTGCGTCGGGTTGGCCACCGTGGATCAACGCCATCGTCACACCGGAATACGACGCGTGAAACAGACTGCCCTGCCCCTCGATGTGATCCCAATGGTCATCTTCATTGTCCGGCGTCAGATATTCGATCGAGCCTGCCATAAAATCGGCCACCACCGCATCCAGCGGCACCCCGTGACCGGTGATCAAAATGCCGGTCTGGCCGGTGGCCCGAAACGTCGATTTCATGCCGCGTTTGTTCATTTCAGCGTCCATCGCCAGCGCCGTATACATCTTGCCAACCGAACAATCCGTGCCCACTGCCAGCACCCGCTTGCCGCTGCGTTTCACCCCGTTTGCGATCGGATAGCCAACCGAAGGCACCCGCACATCATGCAAAGTGCCGCCATAAGTTTGCGCCGCCGCCATTACGGGGCCTTCGTCACGCAGCAGGTTGTGCAACCCGCTGGCAATATTGAACTCCATCTCAAGCGCCTGAACCATCACATCGCGCCAAGCTTGCGAGATCACACCCCCACGGTTGGCAACACCAATCACCAAGGTTTTGGCCCCCGCTGCCTTGGCCTCGGCCAGCGACATATTCGTCAATCCAAGGTCCGCGTCACAGCCCGCCATCCGGTACTGCCCAACCGAATTTTCCGGCCGCCAATCCGCAATGCCTTGGGCCACTTTTACGGCCAATTGGTCCGGCGCATCGCCGAGAAATAGTAGATATGGTGTCTCGATCATGATTCTGTCCTTGAATTATCCAGCCTGATAATGCGAAATCACCGTCCGTATTGTATTGTTAAGTTCGCAGGAAATTACAGAAAATTATGAAGATTGGTCGGGATAACCGCTATTTCTTAGAATTATCTTGCGTAAATTCAGCATAACCCAATAGATTCCATGGTTGGGCTAGCAGCACTCATTCACCCGGTTTCATATCTTGCGAACGGCCACGCACTATAATATCAAAACCGCAACACATCCCGAAACATCATTACGCATAGGTCTAAACATGAGCTTTCGCCTCCAACCCACCGCCCCTGCCCGTCCAAATCGCTGCCAGTTGTTTGGCCCCGGATCACGTGTTGAATTGTTTGCCAAAATGGCAACTTCGGCAGCAGATGTGATCAACCTTGATCTAGAAGACAGCGTCGCACCCTCGGACAAAGACAGCGCCCGTGAGAAAGTGATCACTGCGATCAATGATATCGACTGGGGCAACAAAACCCTGAGCGTGCGGATCAACGGGTTGGATTCACCCTATTGGTATCGTGACGTGGTCGACCTGCTGGAGCAAGCAGGCGAGCAGCTGGACCAGATTATGATCCCCAAAGTTGGCTGTGCCGCCGACGTCTATGCTGTTGACGCGCTTGTCACCGCGATCGAGGCCGCCAAGGGGCGCAAAAAACCTATCAACTTTGAGGTGATCATCGAAAGCGCCGCGGGTATTTCCCACGTCGAGGAAATCGCCGCCTCTTCGCCACGCTTGCAAGCAATGTCACTGGGGGCCGCCGATTTCGCCGCCTCCATGGGCATGCAAACCACCGGCATCGGTGGCACTCAGGAAAACTATTACATGGCGCATGAGGGCGCGAAATACTGGTCCGATCCGTGGCATTGGGCGCAGGCGGCCATCGTTGCGGCCTGCCGCACCCACGGGGTGTTGCCGGTTGACGGACCTTTTGGTGACTTTTCCGACGCCGAAGGCTTTCGGGCACAGGCGCGCCGCTCTGCCACCCTTGGCATGGTCGGGAAATGGGCGATCCACCCAACACAGGTCGTGCTGGCCAACGAGGTGTTCACACCCTCCGATGAACAAGTCGCCGAGGCCCGCGAAATCATTGCCGCGATGGAACAAGCCAAAGCGAACGGCGAAGGCGCAACCGTCTACAAAGGCCGCTTGGTCGACATCGCCAGCATCAAACAGGCAGAGGTGATTGTGGGCCAAGCCGAAATGATCAACGGCGGCTAGGTTTCTTCTTTTCGTAAGACAATTTGCATCAACTGGTATCAGAGCACACCCCAAGAGTGAGCGTGTTCTGATACGTTTCCCGCCCTATGAGTGCAAAGCGCTAAATAACTTCCGCCGGAGGCATCTATGATAGAGCGCCGCGCAGCGGCTCCGCTAGGTTTGGGTTACAGGCTGGCGCAGGATGGTTTTTAATTTATCTGGGGCGTTTTTTCTCGGGTCCCCGAGATAGATTTCATGATGCAAGCCCCGCATGACCAATCCATTTTCGGGGATAAACCGCTCATGCATATCGTCCAATACAGGGCCTTCCTGATCATACGATCCGACATGAAGCACCTGAACCACCAACCCCTCACAAAACCCCTCCAAACGCACCTGACGTAGGATGGCCTCATCGGTGGCGGCATCGCGTTTCTTAACCGTTTTTGAGACCACGCTTTCCAACACCTGTGCAAAATCCGCAGCCGTCACCCATTCGGGTTGACGGATCATCATGGTCCATTGCCATTTGTCTTTGTCACGGGATGTATAACTGCTCATGTCATCAGCCCACCACAGCCCTTCCAGTGGACCTACCACATGATCCACGCCTTGCGGTTTGCCATGAAATTTCAACCCGTAACTTAGCCCATAAAGCGCCGCGACCGCACGACCATAGGCCGACGCGGTGTTTGGGTCGCCTGCACCATCAATCTTCAAGAATAACTGCTGTGGAACCTCAATCACATCAAATCGACCAACTTTGCCTGTATAAAGCGCCTTATCCAGTTTCTTGAAATCGGTTTTTGTCATTGCCTGAGTCTCCTATTTCCTCAGTGACGGATTGGCGTGAATATAACCCGGCATTCGCATTTGACAAATCTTGCTGAACGGTCCCCGTTGCAAATCACGCTCCACGTCGTCATATATCACCGCAACAGTATTTGCGGAGAACCTCATGGCCAATTACCTCGAATTTGAAAAACCACTGGCGGAAATTGAAAGCAAAGCCGAAGAGCTGCGCGCGATGGCCCGTGCGAGCGAGGGAATGGATGTCGAGACCGAGGCCGCCGCGCTGGACAAAAAAGCCGCCGACATGTTGACCGAGATTTATAAAGATTTGACCCCGTGGCGCAAATGTCAGGTTGCCCGCCATCCAGATCGCCCGCATTGCAAAGACTACATCGCAGCGCTGTTCAACGAATATACCCCATTGGCTGGTGATCGGAACTTTGCCGATGACCATGCGGTAATGGGCGGGCTTGCGCGATTTGGCGACACGCCGATTATGGTGATCGGACTGGAAAAAGGCCACGATACCAAATCACGCATTGAGCATAATTTTGGCATGGCACGCCCTGAAGGCTACCGCAAAGCCATCCGTCTTATGGAATTGGCTGACAAGTTCGGGCTGCCGATCATCACGCTGGTCGACACCCCCGGCGCCTATCCCGGCAAAGGTGCCGAAGAGCGTGGCCAATCCGAGGCGATTGCCCGCTCGACCGAGAAATGCCTACAAGTCAAAGTGCCGCTGATTTCGGTGATCATCGGCGAAGGCGGATCAGGCGGGGCGGTGGCCCTTGCCACGGCAAACCGTCTGTTGATGCTGGAACATTCTGTCTATTCGGTGATCTCGCCCGAGGGCTGTGCCTCGATCCTGTGGAAAGACGCCGAAAAGATGCGCGAAGCCGCCGAGGCCCTGCGTCTGACCGCGCAGGATTTGAAGCAACTGGGCGTGGCAGATGTGATCGTCAAAGAACCCGTCGGCGGCGCCCAGCGCGACAATCAAGCCGCCATCGCCAATGTTGGCAAAGCGCTGAAAGCGAGCCTGAAACAACTGTCCAAGAAAAAGCCGGATGCTTTGGTCAAAGACCGGCGCGACAAGTTTCTGTCGATCGGCTCCAAAGGGCTAGCCGCCTAACGAAGAAAGCCGTCAGGCTTGACCCGCCGTCGTTAACCGTATGTGCGGGCGTGCGCTCTGTCGGTGCGCTCCAGATGCGGGATGGCACCGAACTGGGTCAGATGCAGATCATCACCGGCCAGCTCAAACTTGTGAACGGATGTGTTCATCACCCGTAAAAACAGCTTGGTCTTTTTCACCATGTCCAACCCCAGCGCGATCGCTGCCAAGGTGGCAATTACACCGGTCGAGGTGACCAGCACAATGCGCCCATCCTGACCCGCCGCATTGTGCAATGCTCCCATAATCCGGCTGCAAAATTCATCATAAGTTTCCAAGCCATCATCCACATTACCACCCCGCCACACGTCCAGAACCTGCGGCAAATGCAAGGCAAAGGATTGAATGTCGGTCGGCATATCGACACCGTGACTAACTCGCAGGCTTTCGGCCAATCCGAAATAATCCAGCTCGTTCAGACGCGCATCGGTGTTGTGCGGCACACCCGCCAACCCCATAGATTGCGTCGTTTCAATCTGGCGCGTCATCTCGCCCGATATCACCTGATCAAAGGGTTGCACGTCGCGCAGGCTCTCGCCCAACCAGCGTGCTTGCTGGTGGCCCAGATCAGACAGGCTGTCATAGCTGGCTTCATCTTTGGCCCCTGTCTGGGCTTGGCCGTGGCGGATCAGAGTAAGTTCTACCACATCATTTCCTTTGCCCTTGCACCCCAGTCGCGGTCATAACTCTCGCCGTCAAATACCCTGGATGTCATTTCTGTTAGCATATCGCCCACCGTTAGGCAGCCTGTCGGACAAATCACCATCTGACCACAACTTCGCTCGTTTGATCATAAGTCGCCTCAAGCGCCTTGATTGTGTCCAGATATCCCATCAGCCCTTGAACCCCGCCTCGGCCATCAACCGATCCGATCCTTCTTCGATCACCTGTTCAATTTGCACCATGAATTCCTCGCGTGGCAAACCCGCCTTGATCACCGGCAGAAATTCCACCACCGCCACCCCCGGTTTGCGATAAACTCCGCGTTTGGGCCAAAACAGGCCAACATTGGTGGCAACCGGCACGCAATCTTGACCTATTTGGTCATACAGCAGGCCAACCCCGATTTTGTAGGGGGCCGAAACACCCGGTGCGATGCGGGTGCCCTGAGGGTAGATTACCAACTGGCCGGGCAGATTTTTACCGCTTTTTACATCCGCCATCATCTTGGTGACCGCCTTGCCTCGATCACCACGGCGCACGGGAACATTCCCCAGCTGATTTCCAAAATAGCGAAAAATTGGCAGGATATGCAACTCGCGTTTGATGATGAACCGCGGATGGGGAATGGCAGAAACTATCAAAATCACATCCAGAAACGATTGGTGCTTTGACGCCACAAGACATTCGAAATGCGGGATTTCACCATGCACTTCGGTTTTAATGCCGGTCATCCAACCCAGCGTCCAGCGCACGTAGCGTGTATAGAGATGCAAAAATATATAGACCGCATTCGGGCTAAAGAGCGAAAACGGGAAAAATATCAGCCCCATTATAGGCAGGGCGATATACATCTGTATCGCGAAAATCAGGCTGCGCAGCCATTGAATTGCATATCCCATCAAGTCTGTTCCCTTAAACTTCGAAACGCTGCGGCGCGGGTTGCCCAAAACGCCACCATTGCCGCCAATGGTGGTATGACAAATGGCCATAGCCAATGCCATCCCTGAAATCCCAGCCCTGTCAGGAACCCGCCCGCAACGGACGCGCCGGGCAACAGCAGCATCGCAATCATCCCCAGCAGCGATCCCGCCGCCGCCCCTGTCAGGGCGCGCAGGGTAAAGCGGCGCACGAAGGCTTGCGCGATATAGCTGTCTTGCGCCCCGACCAACCGCAGCACGCGAATCACTTGTTTATTCGCCGCCAGCGCCGCATTTGCCGCCAGCGTGATCATCGCCCCCGTCGCCAATGCGATCAGCAAGATCGAGAACAGCCCGAGCGCGCGCAAACGATCCGCCGCTTTGACCAAAGGTTTGCGCCAGCGTGTGTGATCATCCAGAACCGCGCCCGGGGCCTCGGCGGATAGGCGCAATCGCAATCCCTCCACATCATAGCCGTCGCCGTCTTCAATCACCTCGATCAGTTGGGGGATCGGCAGGCTGTCAATCGGCAGATCCGGTCCGAACCACGGCGCCAGCAGTGCTTTTAGCTCGTCACTGCCCAGCACCCGCGCCTCGGCCACGCCCGGTGTGGTGCGCAACACCTCGGCAGCGGCACGGGTTTGCGCCTCCATCTGGCCCGCTGGTGCCGATATCCGCACCGTGGAGGAGCGTGCCAATTCGCTTGACCACCTGTCAGCCAATCGCCCTGTGGCCAGTGACAAAGCCAACGCAAACACCACCAAAAATGCCATTGCCGCCGACGTGAACAACGTCAGTGTGGCCGTGTATCCGCTGGGTGGCACCACTTGGCTGGCTTGTGTGTCTCTGCGAAGCAACGCAAAGACCTGTTCCATATTCAACTTCACAAATCCGCTCCTGCCAGTTGCAGCCGTCGATTGTTAATCCGCAACACCCGCGCATTGACCTGTGATTTCGCCGCCCTGATCAGGTTCAGATCATGGGTGGCAATCATGATGGTTTTGCCCATCCGGTTCAGCTCGACCAATAGCGTCAAAAGGCGATTTGACATCTCCCAGTCGACATTGCCTGTCGGCTCATCCGCCAGCACCACATCAGGAGACATGATCACAGCCCGTGCCAAGGCCGCCCTTTGGCGCTCGCCACCAGACAACTCATCCGGCAGCGCATTGGCGCGGTCCGACAGCCCAACCCACGACAACAAATCATTCAGGTTTTCCGTTTCTTGCCCGACATCGCGCCCCGCAACCTTCAGTGGCAGGGTAACATTTGCCGACAGGGACAAATGGTCTAGAAACTGGCAATCCTGATGCACCACCCCGATACGTTGCCTATTGCGGGCGATTTCGCTTCGATCCATCCCGCGTGTATCGCGGCCAAATACCTGTACAAGGCCCGAAGAGGCCATCAATTCCATATAACACAGCTTTAGAAAGGTGGTTTTACCAGACCCTGATGGTCCGGTCAGGAAATGGAACGATCCAGGGGCCAGTTTTAACGATATATCCGACAGTAATTCCCCCCCGCCATAGCTATAGGCCACGTTTTGCAGCTCGATCACATTACACCCTTTCTAGTCCGAATTGCGGACAGTTGTGCCCAAGATTGTTCAATGTTTCAATATAAAGAACGCTCAAAAGCATTGATCTTCGCCCATCCCTTGTTACAACGTAAATAGTTAACAGTAAAAATTTGGCCGCAGAATGTGGCTGGGACGGGGAATATCATGCGGTTACTATGCCCGAATTGCGATGCACAATACGAGGTAGATGACAGTGTCATACCCAAAGACGGGCGTGATGTGCAATGCTCCAGCTGTGGGCAAACCTGGTTTCAAAAATCTGCATCTCAACTAGGGGATACAGATCAGCCAAGTGCGGATCAGGCCAACGAGCAGGATGTCGTCACCGATCAGCCCGACCCGAAACCAGAAGTAGAGCCAGAAGTGGAACAAGTGGCTGAGGCTGAGGCTGAGGCTGAGATTGAGATTGAACCCGATAATGAGCCTGAGCCTGAGCCTGAGCTCGAAACCGAACACGAACCACTTAAAGCCGACGAAGCTGTGCTTGATGTTCTGCGCCAAGAGGCCGCCTTGGAAACTGAGGCGCGCCATGAAGAAGCCCAGGGCGGGCTGGAAACACAACCCGATCTTGGGCTTGATGACAAAACTGACAATAGCGAGGCCAGCCTTGGCGCAGAGATCAGCCAGCGCACGGCCCATTTGCGAGGCATCGAACCCGAAATCGAGACAAATGCATCCCGTAGTGACCTGCTGCCTGATATTGAGGAAATCAATTCCTCGCTTCAGAATGAATCTGCCGCCGAGACCGAGGAAGCCATCGCCGAAATCAAGCGCGGGCGCAGCGGGTTCCGGCTTGGCTTCGGGCTGATTATCATTTTGGCGACACTTTTGTTCTTGGCCTATGTCTATGCGCCCCAGATCGTCGAAAGTGCACCATCAGCTGAAGCGTTTATGGTCAACTATGTAGAGACGGTGGACGGCCTGCGACTGTGGCTAGACCAGTTGATGAAATCCGCGACTGAAAAAATGTCGAGCGGCACGGCAGAATCCTGACCCTAAAGAAAAACCAATCCAATTGAATTCATCCCCCGAACGCGCGAACTTACGTTAACGCCGCCTCAGGTTGTCGGATGAGTATCTGATACTGGTTAGATTGGGTTCGATCTAAAACCTGTCGAGCAACCGCTCTAGATAATCAAGTTCCAGATCAGGACGATTTTTATCGCCGGAGCGACGGCGGATTTCGTCCAGCAATTCGCGGGCCCGCCGATAGACATCATCACCCTGCAACAGGCTATCGTCAGTGCCCACCCTGCCACGTCCGTTGTTGTCGCGGCCCAATGGATCGCGTGCATTTGCGTTGTCACGCCCCTGCGCTTCACCTTGCTGGCCGGGACTTTGCTGTTGTTGTTCATTCTTGGCAATCGCTTCGCTCAAACTGCGCATGCCTTCGCGCAGGGCTTCCATCGCTTCGGCCTGATTGTCCAAGGCTTCGGCCAACCTGTCTCCCCGCAGCGCATCCTCGGCGCCTTCCATAGCCCGTTCAGCCCGCTCCAAAGCATCCCGTGCCGCGTCACCCTCAGCCGTTCCTGCCCCTGGCAATCCGTCCTTTTGGCGTTGCAATTCATCGCGCAGGGCTTGCTGGCGATCTGCTAGGCCGTCTTGGCCATCTCCTGCCTGCCCACCGCCCTGCTGACCCGACTCGCCACCGCTTTCACCCTGACCTTGACCGCCTTGCCCCTCATGGCTGCGCCCCTCGCCCTGACCACCCGCTTCGCCACGGTTCTGGGCGCTTTCGCCTCGGTTGGCGTTCGGGTTGAACTGTTCTTGCAGGTCGCGGAACGCTTGGTCGGATAGGCCTTGCTGATTGCGCAACGTGTCTTTCAAATCTTCCATGGATTGCTCGCCGGGGCTTTTCTCGCCGCCTTCACCACCCTCAGCCATCTGCATGTTTTCCATCATTTCGTTCATGCGCTGCATCAGTTCGGCCGCTTCTTCCATGCGACCCTGTTCCATCAATTCCTGAATACGATCCATCAAGGCCTGCAACTCGGCTTGTGATATCTCCATCCGCTCACCGCTCTGGGCTTGTTGCTGGCCTTGGTCGCCATTCTGGCGCTGTTGTTCGGCCAATTGGCGCATGTAGTCCTTGGTGGCGTCGCGCAATTCCTGCATCAACTCGGCGATCTCGTCCTTGCTGGCACCATTTTTCATCGCCTCGGCCAAACGCTCTTGGGCACGGTGCAGCCGCTCCTTGGCATCCGCCAGTGATCCATCTTCAAACACCAGCGCTATTTCCCATAGGGCTGCCGCGATATCGTCTTGGACTTTAGGGCTCATATCAAAGGCCACCGCCGCCTCGAGCCGCGTTAAGGCCACCCTCAGCATCAGATAGGCTCCGTTGTTGCGCACAAAGCCTTCAGGGCGGTGGGTGACAGAACGCAAAACCTGCGACACCCGCACGCCGTTATCGCGTGACCACAGCAGATCACGGCGCTGTTCAATCACCGCACGGGCCAGTGGTGCGAAAAAACGCCGCCCTGGCAGTTGCATTTTGACGGGTTCGGATTGGCCGGTTTGGCCTAAGGCGTCCTCGACGGTGAGCGTCAGTGTTACTGGTAGTCCCACCCAAGGGTGCGTCGACAGGTTATCAACCAGCTCCTCGGAAAATTCACTGCGGTCGCCAGTGATTGGCAGGGGCAGATCCAGAACAATCGGCGCACGCGGTTCGGGCTCGACAACCAGCCCATAGCGCCGTGGAGTCGTCGCCAAATCCAGCCGGAATTCGGCCCTGCCACGTACCACGCCGTAATCGTCGCTGGCGGCAAACGGCTGACGCATTACACCTTGCGCTTCACGGGTCAAATCACCCGCAAGGCGCACCAAAGGCGGTGTATCGGGCAGGATTGTAATCGCCCATTGAACCCCGCCCGTGCCATCAATGTGCAAAGTGCCATTTTGGGTTACGGTCATCTCTTGGGTGATTGCTGCTGGATCATGGGTCGCAGCGTCAGTTCCCGAAACGGTTTCCTGCAAGGTCAGCGCCCCGACTTCGCCATAGAGCCGCACGGTGATCCGCGTGCCTTTTGGCACGCTAATGTCACCAGCGGGCAGATCGTTCAGATAGAGGCTGGGTTTGCCAGTATAGGCGAGCGGTTCAATCCAACCCTCCCAGCTAGGACCAGAGGCAAGGGCTGTGCCGCCCTGCCCCGTAGCAATATCGCCAACCGATGCCATCTTTGAAACAGAGCCAAACAGCAACGCCACCAACAGGGTTAAAGCGGCCACATAGCGCAGCGCATAGGGGTCTTTCGAAGCCACTCGCAAATCAGCAGGGGCGGGTTTTGCGCCGCGCACCCGTTCCGCCATCTGCGCCAGATGCGCCATCCAGACGGCCTTGGAGGCCGGGTCCTGCACGCCGACGACCTGAGTATCGGTCAATTGAGTGATCGGGTGACCCGGCAGGGTATTGTCCAGCCGCTCCAAGGCCTCGGCAGCATGGGGCCAGCGAAACAACCGCACTCCGTAGATCAGTGCCCCAAGCCCTGCGAGCGCAAACACCGCCATTACGCCCATCGCCGCACCGGGTGCGATAAAATCCTGAACGCCAAGCATCACCAGCGCCATAGCCAGCATAAACACCGCCCAAAGTGGCCAAAATGCCCGTGTTGCGCGTTCAAAAACCATGCCAATGCGGGTCAGGTATAGCGGTCCCGCCAAGCCTTTTAGGGTGTCCGTATCAAGCTGATCTCGTTTGGTCATACCATTGCTTTCTGGCCCATTCGGATCAGAGCCATTCGGGTATGGTATCGCGATTTATCATATCTTCCAAGCTTGGGCGCGCCCGAATAACAGCGAATTGATGCCCATCGACCAGAACTTCGGGGATCATCGGGCGGGAGTTATATTCAGACGCCATCACCGCACCGTAAGCACCAGCAGAGCGGAAGGCGACCAGTTCACCCGCCGACATCGGTGCCAGATCGCGGTGTTTGGCAAATGTGTCGCCTGATTCGCACACAGGACCAACGATGTCATAGGGGGTTTGCTCACCCCCCGCAGCGGCCTCGACCACGGGGATGATGTCGTGGTGCGCCTCATACATGGCGGGGCGGATCAGGTCGTTCATCGCCGCGTCCACAATCAGGAACTGACGATCCTCGCCCTGCTTCACATAGATCACTTCCGTCACCAAAATGCCCGCATTACCGGCAATCAAACGGCCCGGCTCGATCTCGATCTCGCAGCCCAGATCCCCCAAGGTATCCTTGACCATCTGGCCATATTCCACCGGTAAAGGCGGGGCCTCGTTTGAGCGTTCATAAGGGATGCCCAGCCCGCCGCCCAGATCCAACCGCTTGATGGTATGGCCTTCGGCGCGCAGCTGCTTCGTCAGCTCGGCCACCTTTTTGTAAGCGGCGGCATAGGGGGCAAGGTCGGTCAATTGGCTGCCGATATGCACGTCGATGCCGACCACTTTCAGCCCCTTCATCGCGGCGGCCATTGCATAAACCTCGCTGGCGCGTGAAATCGGGATGCCAAATTTGTTCTCGGATTTTCCGGTGGCGATTTTGGCGTGGGTTTTGGCGTCGACATCAGGGTTCACCCGCACGGTGATTGGCGCGACCACACCCAGCGACAAGGCGACCTCGTTCAGGATCTCCATCTCGGGTTCGGATTCGACATTGAACTGGCGGATACCCCCGGTGAGCGCCATGCGCATCTCGCTGCGGGTTTTGCCAACGCCGGAAAACACAATCCGCTCGCCGGGCACACCCGCGGCACGGGCGCGGGCATATTCGCCACCTGAAACCACATCCATGCCAGCCCCCATATCCCCGATCAGTTTTAACACAGCCTGATTGGAATTGGCCTTCATCGCGTAGCAAACCAGATGGTCCATCCCCTCAAGCGCGTCGTCAAACAGCTGGTAATGGCGGCGCAAGGTGGCCGCAGAATAGAGGTAAAACGGGGTGCCTACTTTGGCGGCAATCTCGGGCACGGCGACATCTTCGGCGTGCAAAATTCCGTTTTGGTATAGAAAATGATCCATCAATCTGCCCTGCGCATTCCTGTTTCTAGCCTGATACGGATACGCAAAATTTCGGGAATGACAAGGGCGGCGATCAGGATTGGGGAAGATTGCACGAATACAGCTGAGAATGCGATGGTTATATGTCCGGAAAAACGGGGCTGGCCTTGCTCAGAAACAGTTCCACTATTCCGGAATAGTGGAACTGTTTATTGGCATGTTTAGCCCTCCGAAATACCCTCGTTAGCTTGGCGGCTTTCAGCGTCTGCACCAGCGGGTTGCGCAAAAACAGGGATCCGCACCAATGGATCGATTCATAGAGCAGGCCCCTCTAAGGCAGCCTTGGTGACAGCCATATCATAGTCGTTTGGAACGAACGGCGGTTCCCACATATCTTGCGTCGGGTGGGTTTTTTGTGCAAAATGGAACTGCGTTAAATATTTTCGAGAACGGCGAACAGTACCACAACCAATGCGATCACGATTGATCAGAGCACATCTAAAATGGCAGGATACGAACCGCTAAACACACTGAAATCTGTTGGCAAGAACATCTGGGTTGTTGATGGGCCATCGATCCGATTCTACGGGGTGCCGTTTTCAACCCGCATGACGGTGGTTCGCTTGCAAAATGGCGATATCTGGCTGCACTCCCCCACCAAAATCTGCGACACTCTAAAAGCCGAAATTACCACCCTTGGCCCCGTGCGTCACTTGATTGCGCCCAACTGGATTCACTACGCCTATGTCACTGAATGGCAGGCTGCCTTTGCCAAGGCCCGTGCCTATGCGGCACCGGGTGTGGTGGCACGGGCGAAAAAGCACGGCATGAACATGCGGTTTGACGAAAACCTGAGCCAAACCGCACCAGACGCATGGGCGGGACAAATCAAACAGATGATTGTTGAAGGTAGTAAGATCCACCGCGAGGCGGTGTTTTTTCACGATGCCTCACGCACCTTGATCCTGACCGATCTGATCGAGAATTTCGAGCCAAGAAACCTGTCGTGGATTATGCGAATTCTGACCCGCCTAGGCGGCATCCAAGACCCCGACGGAAAAATGCCGCGCGACATGCAGATGACGTTCTCAAAGGGGCATCGCAAATTGCGCGCTGCCGTTGAACACATGATCAACTGGGGCCCAGATCGCATCATTCTGGCACACGGCCGTTGCTATGATAAAGACGCCACTGCCGAGTTGAAACGTGCGTTTCGGTGGGTGTTATAGCCCGACGTTCAGCCACACAGGGCCGACATATGTGCCGACAGATACCGACGGGGTGACCCCGTTTGTGCCGACCGACACACCGGCATTCACCGTTGGGCGTGTCGGTTCGCCATCAGCCCCGCAAGCAGCCAAAACCGCCAACGCTGCTAAACATACAATTGCTCTCATCCCAATACTTCTTTCCAGCGGGCGATTTGCTTGCGCACCTGTGCGGGGGCCGTGCCCCCATAGGACATCCGGCTGGCCACAGAATTATGCACACCCAGCACATCAAACACACCCGTGTTGATCGCACTATGCACCGTTTGCATATCATCAATGGTAAGTTCGGGCAAATCACAGCCCTTGCTTTCGGCCATACCCACAAGCGTGCCCGTCACATGATGCGCATCGCGAAATGGCATGCCCAATTCCCGCACCAGCCAATCCGCCAAATCGGTGGCGGTGGAGAACCCAGTGGCCGCCGCGCGCTCCAGCTCATCAACATTCGCGTTCATGTCAGCGACCATTCCGGTCATCGCGGCCAGCGCCAGCATCAGACTGTCGGCGGCGTCAAACACCTGTTCTTTGTCTTCCTGCATGTCCTTGGAATAGGTCAGCGGCAGCCCCTTCATCACCGTAAACAACCCGACCATCGCCCCCATGATCCGGCCAATTTTAGCGCGGATCAGTTCGGCAGCATCGGGGTTTTTCTTTTGCGGCATAATGCTGGACCCCGTCGAGAACCGGTCCGACAGCGCCACAAACCGGAACTGGGCCGAGGACCAGATCACCAGTTCTTCGGCAAAACGCGACAAGTGCATGGCGCAGATTGTAGAGGCCGCCAAAAACTCCAGCGCAAAATCCCGATCTGCAACCGCATCCAGCGAATTGGCGGCCGGCGCGTCAAAGCCCAGCGCCTCGGCTGTCATATGCCGGTCAATCGGAAACGAGGTGCCCGCAAGCGCTGCAGCCCCCAAGGGTGATTGGTTCATCCGTTTACGCGCATCCTGAAAGCGCGACATATCGCGGCCAAACATCTCGACATAGGCCATCATATGGTGGCCCCATGTCACCGGTTGTGCAACCTGCAAATGGGTAAAGCCTGGCATCACCCAATCGGCACCTGCCTCGGCCTGCACCAGCAAGGCGCCCATCAGCGCGCCGATACCTTCGATCGCCGCATCGGCCTGACCCCGCACCCACATCCGAAAATCCAGCGCCACCTGGTCATTGCGCGACCGTGCCGTATGTAGACGCCCCGCTGGCTCTCCAATCAAATCCTTCAGGCGGGACTCCACGTTCATGTGAATATCTTCAAGAGCGGTAGAAAATTCAAACTTTCCGGCCTCTATTTCTGACAACACCGTGAGCAGGCCTTCCCCTATGGCCGCAGCGTCTGTATCTGTAATGATGCCTGTGGCGGCCAACATGGCGGCGTGGGCACGTGAACCTTGGATGTCTTGTGCGGCCATTCGCTGGTCAAACCCGATCGAGGCATTGATCGCCTCCATGATCGCGTCGGGGCCTGCGGCAAACCGCCCGCCCCACATGGTGTTGGCATTGCTGGTGTTCTTTGATTTGTTGGTCATGTGTTTGGCCCCGAAAGGAATAAAATGGGAATCTTGCGTTCTATCGTCCTATACGCGGCCCTTGCGGTTGGTGCAAACAGCGCAGTTGCCGATACGGCAGAACTTGAGGCCCTGCGCGAAGGGTTGATGAAAAAGCTGGTGTTTCATTCCACGCCTCAACCCGTGTCGGACAAGGTGTTTACCGATCCGGACGGGGCCAGTCACCAATTGTCAGACTACAAAGGCAAATACATTCTGGTGAATTTCTGGGCCACTTGGTGTGCGCCATGCCGCAAAGAAATGCCATCACTCGATACCCTGCAAGAAACGTTGGGCGGTGACACATTCGAGGTGGTGACCGTGGCCACAGGCCGCAACACATTGCCAGGGATTACCAAGTTCTTTGCCAAGGCTGATGTCACCCATTTGCCTGTCTTGCTGGACCCTAAACAAGCCTTAGCCCGGGATATGGCCGTGCTGGGCTTGCCTATATCGCTGATCATTGACCCCGAGGGCCGTGAAATTGCGCGCCTGCGTGGCGATGCAGAGTGGGATAGCAAAAGTGCACTGGCCATCATCGGGGCGCTCATCAATCCCTGACGGGCGCTCTTTGTTATAGTGAGGGAAGTCGGCAGGCTTGAGGGGCGTTACCGTGCAAGTTTCGCCACCCTGTCATGGCAATCACACCCCACCACATGGTCATTCACCATGCCAACGGCCTCCATGAATGCGTAAACAATGGTCGGGCCACAAAACCGAAACCCCTCTTTCTTCAAATCTTTTGAAATTTGAACTGACAGCGGCGTTTGTGTTGGAACCTGATCCATGCTTTCAAACCGATTCTGCAACGGCTTGCCGCCCATATAATTCCACAGAAAATTATCAAAGCCCTCGCGTGCCTCGATGACTTGCCACGCTTTGGCATTGCCAATCGTAGCTTCGATTTTGCCACGATGTCGCACAATGCCCGCATCACCCAGCAGCCGCTCGACATCCACCGCGCCCCAGCTGGCAATCACGTCAGGGTCAAACCCGGCAAAGGCTTTACGAAAATTGTCGCGCTTCTTTAGGATGGTGATCCAACTCAGGCCGGCCTGAAACCCGTCCAGAATCAGTTTCTCCCAAAGGGCACGACTATCATATTCCGGCACACCCCATTCCTCATCGTGATACGAAATATAAATTGGCTCGCTTCCGACCCACGAACAGCTATTCCCCATTAAACGCCTACCTTCATCATGTTAAGCAACTCGAAACCCTTTTAGCAAAATTAGAACTAAATGGGAACATTTACCTGTTCTTAAGTGTCATGGCCACAATGTGACTTAGCACTTGGCGGAGGAAAAAATGCCTGCGAATCAGATTTTCTCAACACCGGATTTGTCTCCTGAAATGGATAATCCTTTGGATTCTGCTGTCCGTTCGCGCGATCAGAATACCTTGGAAATGGTTCGGAACGCGCTGCGGCGTAAACAGGTGATGCTGGCATATCAACCGATTGTGCGGGCGGACCGCTTGCACCGCCCCGCCTTTTACGAGGGGTTGATTCGCGTGTTGGATGACACTGGCCGCATCATACCTGCCCGCGAATTCATCGAAGAGGTCGAGACCGATGAAATGGGGCGCATTATTGACTGCCTCGCGCTTGAAATGGGGTTAGAAGCCCTGACCGAAGAACCTGCATTGCGTTTGTCGATCAACATGTCCGCCCGCTCCATCGGATATAAGCGCTGGATGGATACATTATCGCATGGCCTGCAAATTGACCCAACAGTCGGCGAGCGGCTGATATTGGAAATCACTGAATCCTCGGCCATGTTGATACCCGAACTTGTGACGTCTTTTATGGCGGAGTTGCAAAAATTTGGTGTTTCATTCGCATTGGACGATTTTGGAGCGGGGTATACCGCCTTTCGTTTTCTCAAGGATTTCTACTTTGACATTGTTAAAATTGACGGGCAGTTCATTCGTAACATTCATGCTGAGCCAGACAATCAAGTGCTGTCCAAGGCGCTAATTGCAATTGCTGAACAATTTGAAATGTTCACGGTTGCCGAATGTGTCGAAACCGCAGAAGACGTCCATTTTCTTCAATCTATCGGCATTGATTGCATGCAAGGCTACTATTTCGGCGCACCAACAACCGTGCCGCCGTGGCGCGTACCACCTGAAAAAAAACGCGCTTAACGCTCTCTTGCTGCACCTGCACAAACCTTCTAGAATATAGATAATTTGTAGGAGGATGGCATCAGTCCTTCGTATTCCAACACTAAAGGACACCTAAAATGACCGATATTGTAATTGCATCTGCCGCCCGCACCGCTGTTGGCAGCTTCCTTGGATCATTTGCCAACACGCCCGCCCATGATTTGGGCACCACCGTGCTGGAGGCGATCGTTACACGCGCCGGTATCGAGAAATCAGAAGTCTCAGAAACCATTCTCGGGCAGGTTCTAACCGCTGGCCAAGGACAAAACCCGGCGCGGCAGGCCCATATCAATGCCGGACTACCCGTCGAATCTGCCGCGTGGTCAATCAATCAGGTTTGTGGTTCGGGCTTGCGCGCCGTTGCGCTTGCTGCCCAGCACATCAAACTGGGAGACGCCGATATCGTGGCGGCTGGAGGTCAGGAAAACATGTCGCTTTCCCCCCATGTGGCACACCTGCGGGCCGGACACAAAATGGGTGATGTGAAATACATCGATTCGATGATCCGCGATGGCCTGTGGGATGCCTTCAACGGCTACCACATGGGCCAAACCGCCGAAAACGTCGCCAATCAGTGGCAGATCAGCCGTGAAATGCAGGACGAATTCGCCGTCGCCAGCCAAAACAAAGCCGAAGCCGCACAAAAGGCGGGCCGATTCGCTGATGAAATCGCCCCCTTCACTGTAAAAACCCGCAGGGGCGAGACTATCGTCGACTCCGACGAATACATCCGGCACGGCGCAACTCTTGAAAGCATGCAAAAACTGCGCCCGGCGTTTGTGCGGGAAAACGGAAGTGTCACCGCCGCAAATGCCAGCGGTATTAACGATGGTGCAGCGGCTGTCCTCTTGATGTCTGCTGACAACGCCGAGGCCCGCGGCATTATGCCGATGGCCCGCATCGCCTCTTACGCCACCGTCGGTCTGGACCCCTCCATCATGGGCGTTGGCCCGATCGGAGCCAGCCGCAAAGCGCTTGAAATTGCGGGGTGGAAACCCGAGGATCTAGATCTGGTCGAGGCTAACGAGGCCTTCGCAGCACAAGCCTGCGCCGTCAACAAAGACATGGGCTGGGACCCTGCAGTGGTTAACGTCAACGGCGGCGCGATTGCTATTGGCCACCCGATTGGAGCCTCGGGGTGTCGCATCCTGAATACCCTGCTTTTTGAAATGGTCCGACGCGATGCCAAAAAAGGTTTGGCAACTTTGTGCATCGGCGGCGGAATGGGTGTTGCGCTCTGTGTCGAACGCGGGTAAATAAATTTCAGCGCGCAACAATATTGCGTGCTGGATCAACTTAACGTAATTTCATTACGCACTCGATTGGAGCTAAACATGACCAGAGTTGCCCTTGTCACCGGAGGCACGCGCGGTATTGGCGCGGCAATTTCCAAAGCGCTAAGCGCAAAAGGCTATACCGTCGCCGCCACCTATGCCGGCAATGACGCTGCCGCCGCCCAGTTCACCAAAGACACCGGCATTGCGACCTATAAATGGTCGGTGGCCGATTACGACGCTTGCGCCGCAGGTATTGCCCAAGTCGAGGCTGATCTTGGACCCGTTGACGTTCTGGTCAACAACGCTGGCATCACCCGTGACTGCATGTTCCACAAAATGACCCGCGATCAGTGGCAAGAAGTGATGGACACCAACTTGAACGGCGTCTTCAACATGACCCACCCGCTCTGGAACGGTATGCGGAATCGCGGTTTTGGACGTGTGATCAACATTTCGTCGATCAACGGGCAAAAGGGGCAAATGGGGCAAGCGAATTACTCCGCCGCAAAGGCTGGTGACATCGGATTTACCAAAGCGCTGGCGCAAGAAGGCGCGTTTAAAGGTATCACCGTGAACACCATTTGCCCGGGTTATATCGGCACCGAAATGGTGATGGCCGTGCCCGAAAAGGTGCGCGATAGCATCGTGGCCCAAATTCCGGTTGGCCGCTTGGGTGAACCCGAAGAAATCGCCAATTGCGTGACCTTTTTGGCCTCGGATGACTCGGGCTTTATCACCGGATCAACCCTGACTGCAAATGGCGGGCAGTATCTGGCGTAAATAGCTAAACTGGGCAGTGCCGCTTTGGCGCTGCCCGCGTTGCCAACCTGAATGCGGCGTGGCACAATGCGCCGCACCATTTTCGTTGGCTATCGCACAAAGAGACATCAAACTATGATTAACCGCGCCACTTTGATCGGATTTATTGCGGTGTTGCTCTGGTCCCTATTAGCGCTGTTCACTGTTGGCACTAGCCCCGTTCCGCCGCTACAGCTGACGGCAATCTGTTTTTCGATTGGGGGGGTGATCGGGTTAATCTGGACCGGGTTTTACGGCAACTTCCGCCAGTTGATACGAATCAACTGGCGCGTCTATGCGTTTGGCACGGCGGGGCTGTTTGGCTATCACTTCCTGTATTTTTCAGCTCTGCGCAGCGCCCCTGCTGCCGAAGCGGGGCTGATCGCTTACCTCTGGCCGCTACTGATTGTGCTGTTTTCAGGGCTTTTGCCAAATGAAACGCTAAAAAAGGGCCACATCCTTGGGGCAATCATCAGCTTTGCTGGGGCAGCGATGATCGTACTGAACGGCAGTGGAGGATTTCAGGCCGATGCCATGGCGGGCTATGGTCTGGCCTTGCTCTGCGCTTTGACCTGGGCCGGATATTCGGTGCTGTCGCGGCGTCTGGGCAATATCCCGACCGATAGCGTCGCGATCTTTTGTCTGGCCACAGCATTTCTATCGGCCCTCGCGCATCTGGCGCTTGAAACCACGGCCTGGCCACAAACCACAATCGGTTGGGTGTCGATCATTGCGCTTGGGCTTGGCCCCGTGGGGCTGGCATTTTATGTCTGGGACATCGGCGTGAAACACGGCAATATCCAACTGCTGGGCGTGGCATCATATGCGGCCCCATTGCTGTCAACATTTGTATTGATTGGTGCGGGCATCGCCGAAGCGACATGGGCCCTACTGCTTGCGGCCCTGCTGATTACATCAGGCGCAGCACTGGCAGCGCGTGCCAGTGCCACAACTTCAAAGGATTAAGCTGGGCGAATCGCCCTAAGCCGTGAGACGCGAGATCTCTTCCTTTAATCGTAGTTTTTGTTTTTTGAGGTTGATGATATGCAAATCGTCGCTGCCTGCGTTGCGCTGCTCTTGCTCAACCATATCCGATAAATTTTGGTGTTTTTTGCGAAGTTCATTTAGGTGTGAACTCATGGTCATAAGTTGTTCTCCCTTATTTTGATTTCCGTATCTTCAGTCGACCACAGATTTTGCGTTCTGTCACGAAAAACAAACCTGCTGCGACCGATAGTCCTAGAAAACACTGGAAAACTTTATTTTATGTTAACGCCATCCATCGTCAATACAGCACCATCGCGTAGAACCGCACGGATTTGCGGCGTATAGCTTTCCCGGTCACCATCATGTGCAATGCCTTCGTGCATTATGGCGGGGGCCAGCAATTGAGGGGCGGCGCGGGCGCCTTTGCGGGCTTGCACGATCACCAGCTGGGCTGGACGACCGGTGCGCGGGGATAGCGGCAGTATTTTGATGCCACCCAACCGCGAATCAATCGCCACCAGCAGTTCGGGCAGGCGTTCGGCGTTCTGAATAAAGGTCAAATACCCTTTTGGTTTCAATCGCCGCGTTGCAACAGCAACCCAGTTTGCAATTGGGGTCTGTTCCGCCAGTGCAAGCTCGCGGCCTGCATCCGTGGCCGCTGTGCCGTGCTTACGCAAATAATACGGTGGATTGGCAATCACATGGTCAAAATTCTGCTGCAAAATCGCGTCCGGCAACTGGGACAAATCAGCGCAATGCACGTCCACCTCAAACCCGTTCGCCACCGCATTGCGCTGTGCCAGATCAGCATAATCGGCCTGCAATTCAACACCGGCTAGCATCACGCCCTGCACCCTCGATGCCAAACACAGGCTTGCCACGCCGCCACCGCACCCCAGTTCCAGAACGCTGTCACCTGCCTTGGCGGGCACCGTCGCGGCCAACAAAACAGGATCAACGCCGGCTCGATATCCCGACTTTGGTTGCAAAATTTCCAGCGCGCCGTTCAGGAATAAATCACAGCTAAGATCACCCGCCGAGAAACCCATCAGCGATTTTTCTCAAACGGGATATCATTGTCACGCAGAATTGCGCGCGCCATAAACAACTCTTTTTCCCGCACCAGCAGGCGGCGCGGGAAAATTCCGATACCCCCTTCAAGCACACTCATATTTACGTCCATTTCAAAGCAGTCTATACCCTCGCCATGCAAGAGCGCTTTGGCAAATGCAATGACCGTAATGTCGTTGGTGCGCAGGAGTTCTTTCATATAAAATGACATAATGGCAAACTGGACAGTTTGTCGAGCCGCCTGACGAGAGAATGATGGGACTAGATAACACAGCAGTTAAACCACACGACCATCTAAGCACTCATTTAGCGTCGGAGTTGACGCAGGTGAATGCATTGATCGTTGATCGCATGGCGTCCAAACACGCGCCGCGCATCCCCGAGGTCACGGCGCATCTGGTCGAGGCCGGCGGCAAGCGCCTGCGCCCGATGCTCACTTTGGCGACGGCGCGTCTGTGTGGTTACACGGGACCATACCATATCCATTTGGCCGCAACAGTTGAATTCATCCACACCGCCACCTTGCTGCATGATGATGTTGTTGACGAAAGCGGGCAGCGCCGTGGCCGACCCACCGCAAACCTTTTGTGGGACAATAAGTCTAGCGTATTGGTCGGCGATTATCTGTTTGCCCGCAGCTTTCAGTTGATGGTCGAAACCGGTTCACTTCAGGTTCTCGACATCCTTGCCAATGCCTCGGCCACCATCGCCGAAGGCGAAGTGCTGCAGTTAACCGCGGCACAAGATCTGGCCACGACCGAGGACACCTACTTGCAAGTGGTGCGCGGCAAAACCGCCGCCCTGTTTGCCGCCGCCTGCGAGGTCGGCGGGGTGATCGCAGATGCGCCCACAGATCAAATCGAAGCTCTGCATACCTTCGGCGACGCGATGGGAATCAGCTTTCAGATTGTCGACGATTTGCTGGACCTTACCGGTGGCGATGCCATTGGTAAAAACATCGGTGATGATTTCCGTGAACGCAAACTGACATTGCCCATGATCAAGGCGATTGCCAAAGCCGACGATGAGGAACGTGCCTTTTGGGTGCGCACCATTGAAAAGGGCAAACAGGCCGATGGCGATCTAGATCATGCATTGGCATTGATGGACAAACACGGTGCCCTTACCGCCACCCGCAAGACCGCACTGGACTGGGCCGACAAAGCCAAAGCGGCCCTAACGGTGCTGCCAGACGATCCAATCCGTAAAATGCTGACCGATATAGCCGATTACGTCGTGGCGCGGATCAACTGAGGCGCTGCATCCTCACCATTCAGTAATGTTGTTGGTTTTACCCACCAATCCGAATGCGCCTCCACGACCTGCTGAGCGGCAAGTTTCGCCGCAGTCAGGGACGGATATAAACCAAAACACGTCGCGCCGGACCCTGACATCCGCGCCAGCAGGCAACCGGTTGTTTGCCTGACCTGCTCCAGCACGGTTGCAATAATAGGCGCTTGTGAAATGGCGGCAGGCTCCAGATCGTTTCGCTGCTCGGCCAACCAGCCCACGAATGCCGATGTGTTCGACATGTCGGGGGGCATCTCGGTCATGGCGGGGTTGCTTCGTTTTTTGAGCGCAGCAAACACCGAAGGGGTCGGCACGGAAACCCGCGGATTGACCAGCAAAATTGCAAGCTGGGGGGCATCATCTAACAGATTGATCTGATCACCAATGCCGCAAATTCGGGCCGGTTTGGAGGCCATACACATCGGGATGTCAGCCCCGATATCTAGCAGTTCACGCATCGCCATATCGGTAAACTGGTCTAGGTCAAACGCGCTATCAATTCGTTCTAGAAGAAACGCCAAACCGCGAAAACAAGCGGCCGCATCTGCTGAGCCGCCGCCAATACCGGCTTCTGCGGGCAGAGATTTTTCCAGATGTATTCCGAGCGGATGCCCCTGCCACAGCTTTGATGCCACCTGCATCACCAGATTGTTTGCATCCACTGGCACGCCCCTGGCCTCGGGGCCGGACACTGTCAACGCGTTCAAACTAGCTGGCGCTATGGTCAAAACATCACCAACCCCTGCGAACATCACCAGCGAATCCAGCAGATGATATCCATCATCGCGTTGGCCGGTTACGTGTAGGGTAAGGTTGATCTTGGCCGGCGCGAAAACCTTAACCGTCATTCGCCATCACCGGCAACGGCTCCGCGCCTTCTTCTTTCAAAACCGCGTCCAGACCGACTTCGAGCTTGCGGCGAATGCGGATCGCGTCCACCTCTTCCGGTTCAAACGACAACGCACGACGCCATTGGAAATCGGCCTCCAGCCGACGGCCAACAGCCCATAACGTATCACCCAGATGATCCGACACGATCGGGTCGACCGGCGTCAGCTCGGCAGCGCGCTCCATGTATGTCACTGCCTCCTCAAAGCGGCGCAAACGGTATAGCGCCCAGCCCAGTGAATCGGTGATATAACCATCGTTTGGCACCGCAGAAACGGCACGCTCGATCATTCCCAGCGCCTCGTCCAGCTGGATATCTTTCTCGAGCAACGAGTAACCAAGATAGTTTAAAACCTGTGGCTGGTTCGGGTTCAGTTTTAGCGCCATGCGAAAATCGGCATTGGCCTTTTCCCAGTTGTCTGTGCGTTCAAAGCTGATCCCGCGGGCGTAAAACAGGAACCAATCATCGGCCACCGGCTTGCCCGTCAGTTCCAATGCTCGGCTGTAGGCCTCGGCGGCCTCATTGTAGCGCTCAAGTTGTCGCAGCGCATTGCCCAGCGCCGACTGCACGCTTGGCAAATCGCCGTGGCTTTTGGTCAATTGTTCCAAAACCTCGATGGCGGCCTCTTCTTTGCCCGCCTTGCGCAGGGCCGCAGCCCGGCCCAATTCGGCAGCGTGGAACGACGGATCATCCCGCCCGACACGGTTATAGGCCAAGGTCGCAAGATCATATTGCTCCATATCCTCCAACAATCCGGCGCTCATCAAAATTGCGTCAATGTGGGTCGGATTCAGATGTTCGGCCATACGGGTGTAAACCAGCGTATAGCCGTTATCTGTTTCTCCTCTCAGAGCACTGGCAACCGAATAGAACACCTCGGCCAACCCTTCGGGCGGGTTTGTGACGGTGTTGAAAGGCAACATAATGCCTGCCTCAAGATCGGTGCGTAACCGCATGACCCGCGGGTCTAGCTCATCGCCAAAAACCGCCATCAACAATTCAAGCGCATCCGCGTTACGCTCAAGCTGGCTTAGAACCTCGGCATGGGCCAGCACGCCGCCTACGGTCAACTGCAACGGCCCATTTTCATCTCCGGCAAAGATCTCCGCCGCTCCTTCAAAATCACCAACCGACGCTAGCGCCAATGCTTTGTGATACAATCCAAACCCGCGGGTGCCTTTTGCTTTGGCAACTTCGTCAAAATGCGCAAGGCCAGCAGACATATTACCGCGTCCAATTTCGGACCACGCCATCGCCAACCCGTCTACCAACGGGCCAATCGTGTCGCCGCCGTCAAGCATTTTGATCACACCGTCGTAATCCTGCTTTTGCGCCAGATCGACCAACAGCACGATGCGCGAAATCTGGCTAACAGCGCCATCCGCCGTCATTTTCCGTGCCACAGGAACAGCGCGGTTCAACTGGCCCAGACCAACAAATGATACCAGCGCGTTTTCCATCAATGACGCGTTCGACGGGTCGCGGATCAAGGCTTTGGTGTAATATTCAGCCCCGGCTTTGTAGTCATTGTAATAACTGGCATGACGCGCCGCCAGATAGGCCCCTGACAATCCGCCTGCCGTGGCAAATGAGGCCGGTAAAACGGTTACAAGACCCAAGGCAAGGGCGAAGAGTGAGCGGCGAAGGGATATGGGCACGGGTGATCAGACCTTATGTTTGAACCTGTTATGTCATTGAAACCTAGCCGCTCAGTAGCATCAAATCAATGCAGGGCACTCAAATGAGCCCCCCGCTTTCTGACAAATCCGTTACATATTTGGATAATTGGGACCATCGCCGCCTTGGGGTGTTGTCCAAGTGATATTCTGGCTCGGGTCTTTGATGTCGCAGGTTTTGCAATGCACGCAGTTTTGGAAATTAATCTGGAAGCGTGGCTCATTGCCTTCTTCCTCAATCACTTCATAAACACCGGCGGGGCAATAGCGCTGTGCAGGTTCCGCGAATTTCGGCAGGTTCACCGAAATTGGCAGGCTGGAGTCGGCCAGTTGCAAATGGCACGGTTGGCTTTCCTCGTGGTTTGTGGATGAAAAACTGACGCTGGTGAGGCGATCAAACGACAGAGTGCCGTCTGCCTTTGGATATTCGATCGGCTTATAATTCGCCGCTTCGCCCGTGGCCAAAGCGTCGGATTTACCGTGCTTCCATGTGCCCAGTGGGTTCCAGCCCGTCACATTGGCTACCCACATGTCGAACCCGCCCAGAACCAGCGATGGCAACATTCCCAGCTTGGACCAAATCGGTTTCACATTGCGCACCCGTTTCAGGTCTTTGGCAACGGGGCCCGATTTCAAATCCGCCTCATAGGCCGTCAGTTCGTCGCCTGCGCGCCCGTCTTTGATCGCCGCAATCGCAGCCTCAGCCGCCGTCATGCCTGACAGCATTGCGTTATGATTGCCCTTGATCCGTGGCACGTTCACCAATCCTGCGGAACAGCCCAACAGAGCGCCGCCCGGGAAGGCGACTTTGGGCACTGACTGCCAACCGCCCTCGGTGATTGCACGCGCGCCATAAGCCACGCGTTTGCCGCCTTTCAGCAGCTCTGCCACCATCGGATGATGCTTGAAACGCTGGAATTCCTGATAGGGCGAAAGATAGGGATTTTTGTAGTTCAAGTGAACCACAAAGCCGACATAAACCTGATTGTTATCAATGTGGTAAATGAACGACCCGCCACCGGCATTTTTGCCCAACGGCCAGCCCATCGTGTGGGTCACTGTGCCTTCGCGGTGTTTGTCTGGGTCAATCTCCCAGATTTCTTTCATGCCCAGCCCGAACTTGGCCACATCGGCATTGGCGCCCAGATCATATTTGGCGATCACCTCTTTTGATAGGCTGCCTCGCACGCCTTCCGACAGGAACACATATTTGCCGCTCAACACCATACCAGGTTCATAGGAATCCGACGGGGTGCCATCAGCATTTTTGCCAAATTCACCCGCGACGACACCGGTCACTTCGCCATTGTCGCCGTAAACCAGCTCGGAACACGCCATGCCGGGGAAAATTTCGACGCCCAGTTCCTCGGCCTGCTCCGCCATCCAGCGGCACAGATTGGCCATTGAAACGATATAGCAGCCGTGGTTGCTCATCAAAGGCGGCATTGGTGTGGTGGGGATACGGATTTTCCCCGCCTCGCCCAGCATGTAGAAATTGTCTTTCTTCACAGGCACGCTGACTGGCGCGCCCTTGTCTTTCCAATCCGGAATCAATGCGTCCAGCCCAACAGGGTCCAGCACCGCACCCGACAGAATATGTGCACCCACCTCCGAGCCTTTTTCAAGCACAACAACCTGAATATCCGCATCCAGTTGTTTCAATCGGATCGCTGCCGAAAGGCCTGCAGGCCCCGCGCCCACAATCACCACATCGTATTCCATCGACTCGCGTTCTATCTCGGACATATCTGTTCTCGCTCTTTGATTATCGCGCAAGATTGTTGCGCTGGGAAATCGTCACCACGTTGGTATCGGAAACCGCCCCAGCGGGTCAATCATTACACAGCGCTTTTACGTCGCCGCAAAGCCCACCAAACGGCAAATATGACAATAATCGAAACATAACCGTCCACAGCATAGTGATATCCCGTGAAAATCGACAGGTAGAGGGTGAAGAACACGAACGTCGCCGCCACGGGCACCAACCATTTACTGCGTTCAGACATATAAATTGCCGCCACCGTTGCAATCGCGACATGCACGCTGGGAAATGCTGAAATGCCCGATCCGATCAACACGGAGTGGCCCGCATAAATCTCCCACAATGCTTTTTGCGTTATGCCGATCCCCGAGGATGTGACGCCGCTCTCTACCAGCGCTACGGTCAAATCCGCAAACCGCTCACCGCCGACCAAACGGTCATAAAAAACCGGCCCGACCGACAGACCCGAAAAGGCCAACACATTGCCCACAAACACCCACGCC
>Ga0209345_10001331_pt1 | contig 29688 bp, 43 predicted proteins | sample Cruoilmetagenom7_FD_187294 | JGI IMG/M metagenome (GOLD analysis project Ga0209345, IMG submission 187294) | Oil polluted marine microbial communities from Coal Oil Point, Santa Barbara, California, USA - Sample 7 (SPAdes) (version 2) | ecosystem: Environmental > Aquatic > Marine > Oil seeps ...
TTCATTACTTGTAAAACTTCCAACAACTGCTGGTCGTAACAACAATGGTCGTATCACTTCTCGTCACCGTCAAGCTGGTGCTAAAAAACTTTACCGTATCATTGATTTCAAAAGAAATAAATTTGATATTCCAGGTACTGTTGCAGCAATTGAGTATGATCCTTACCGTAACTGTCGTATTGCACTTATTAATTATGCAGATGGTGAAAAACGTTATATCCTTCAACCAAAAGGTTTAAATGTAGGTGATATTATCAATTCTTCTGATGATGGTCTTGATGTAAAACCTGGTAATACTATGAAACTAAAAAATATCCCAGTGGGTACATTAATTCATAATATCGAGCTTAAAACTGGTAAGGGTGGACAAATGTGTCGTGCTGCTGGAACTTCTGCTCAGATTATGGGTCGTGATGGTAAATATGTTTCACTTAGAATGCCTTCATCTGAAATGCGTTTAGTATTAGGTGAGTGTTTAGCTACTGTTGGTCAAGTTGGTAACGAAGAGTTTGGTAACATTGTTATCGCTAAAGCTGGTCGTCAACGTCACCTAGGTATTCGTCCTCAGACTCGTGGTTCAGCAATGAATCCAATTGATCACCCGCATGGTGGTGGTGAAGGTAAAACGAACTCTGGTCGTCATCCGGTTACTCCATGGGGTAAACCAACGAAGGGTGCTAAAACTCGTCGTAAAAAAGCAAGTGATAAGTTAATTATTACTCGTCGTAAACCAAATGCTAAAAGGGTAGGTTAATTATGGCTCGTTCATTAAAAAAAGGTCCATTTGTTGATGACCATTTAAGTAAAAAGATCGAAAAAGCTAAGGCTGAAGGTAATAAAAAACCTATCAAGACTTGGTCAAGAAGATCAATGGTTACTCCAGACATGGTTGGATTTACAATTAACGTTCATGATGGACGTAAATTTGTTCCTGTTCATGTATCAGAGAACCACATCGGTTACAAGCTTGGTGAATTTGCACCAACTCGTACATTTAAGGGCCATAAGGGCTCAGTTCAGAAGAAGGTGTAATCATGGCTAGAGCATTATTGAAATTTATCCGTGTTTCACCAATTAAATCTCGTCTTATTGCAAGAGAAGTTCAAGGTATGAATGCTGAAGAAGCATTAGCAGCTTTAGAATTCACTCCAAATAAGGCAGCTAAAATTATCTATAAAGTTATTGCATCAGCAGTAGCGAATAGTGGTATGGAAGCAGAAGATTGTATTGTTAAATCATGTCGTGTTGACAATGGTCCAGTTCTTAAACGTTTCCGTCCACGTGCTCGTGGTATGGCTTCTGGAATTAGAAAACCAACAGCACATATCTTAGTAGAAGTAGAGGGTAAATAGAATGGGTCAAAAAGTTAATCCTATTGGTTTACGTCTTGGTATCAACCGTAACTGGGAGAGCCGTTGGTTCCCTAATTTTAAAACTGCACCAGCAGCTTTAGGTGAAGATCACAAGATAAGAACATTTTTAAAGAAAGAACTTTACTATGCTGGTGTTGCTAACATCATTATAGAAAGAACAGTTAAAAGACTTCGTGTAACTATCGTTGCTGCTCGTCCTGGTATCATTATTGGTAAAAAAGGTGCGGACATTGAAAAACTTAAAACTGCTGTTCAAAAGTTAGTTGGTAAGCCAATTTCTATCAACATCAAAGAAGAGAAAAAAGCTCAAACTTCAGCGCAACTTGTTGCTGAAAATGTAGCTACTCAACTTGAGCGTCGTGTTGCTTTTAGACGTGCTATGAAGAAAGTTATGCAAGGTGCACAACGTTCAGGCGCTAAAGGTATCAAAGTAGCTGTTGCTGGTCGTCTTGGTGGAGCTGAAATGGCTCGTACTGAGTGGTACTTAGAGGGAAGAGTTCCTCTTCATACTTTACGTGCTAAAATTGATTATGGTTTCGCTGAAGCTCATACTACATACGGTATTATCGGTGTTAAAGTATGGATATTCAAAGGGGAAGTTCTTACTAAAGGCGTTCCTGTAGAAGTAGCTGAAGAGAAAAAAGATCGTCCTAGAAAGCGTGCTCCTAGACGTGAAAATAATGAAAAGGCTGAATAATTATGTTAATGCCTAAAAGAACAAAATACCGTAAGGTAATGAAGGGTCGTAACCGTGGTTATGCTCGTTCAGGTTATAAATTAGCGTTTGGTGACATAGCATTCAAAGCAGTAGAAGCTGGTCGTATCAACTCTCGTCAGATTGAAGCGGCTCGTATTTCTGCAACTCGTCACATTAAAAGAAATGGTAAGATTTGGATTCGTGTATTCCCTGCTAAACCATTAACTGCAAAACCTCTTGAAACTCGTATGGGTAAAGGTAAGGGTGCAGTTGATCAGTGGGTAATGAATATTAAACCAGGTCGTATAATTTTTGAAATGGCTGGTGTTCCAGAAGATATTGCTCGTGAAGCATTAACTCTTGCTATGCACAAGTTACCATTTAAAACAAAAATAATCACTGCGGAGATGAACAATGAAATATTCTGATTTAGCAGATAAAACAGTTGCAGAGCTTAATGCTATGCTTAAAGAGAAGAAAACTGAACTTTTCACTCTTAAAATAAAACAAAAGATGATGCAACTTCAAAATACTAGCGAACTTAAAATAGCTAAAAAAGATATCGCAAAAATCAATACTGCAATTACTGCAGTAGCAAACTAGGAGCTTGGGTATGACACATAAACGTGAAATTCAAGGTAAAGTTGTAACTATTGCAGGCGATAAAACAGTATCTATTGTTGTTGAGCGTCGTGTAATGCATCCTCGTTACCATAAAGTTGTAAAACGTTTCAAAAAGTACTTAGTACATGATGAGCGTAATGAAGTAAAAGTTGGAGACGAGATTGTTGCAATCGAATGTCGCCCACTTTCTAAGACTAAATCTTTTAGACTTAAAACAGTAGTATCAGGAGCTAAGTAATGATCCAGGGTTTTACTCGTTTAGTAGTAGCTGATAATACAGGTGCTAAAGAGATTATGTGTATTAAGGTACTTGGTGGTTCTAAACGTCGTTATGCATCAGTAGGTGACGTTATCGTTGCTTCTGTTAAAAAAGCGACTCCAACTGCTAAAGTTAAAAAAGGTAAAGTTGTTAAAGCTGTTGTTGTTAGAACTGCTAAAGAGATTCACCGTGAAAATGGTTCTCTTATCCGTTTCGATGACAATGCTGCAGTTATACTAGATGACAAGAGAGAGCCTATCGGTACTCGTATTTTTGGACCTGTTGGTCGTGAAGTACGTTACGCAGGATTCATGAAAATTGTTTCTCTTGCGCCGGAGGTTGTTTAATGGCAAAGTTTAATTTCAAAAAAGGCGATACTGTAGAAATTATCGCTGGAGATGATCGTGGAACTAAGGCTACTGTTTTATCAGTTATGCCTAAGAAAAACAAGGTTATCGTAGAGGGTTGTAAGATTGCTAAAAAAGCAATTAAGCCAACTGAAGAGAACACTAAAGGTGGTCATATCAATAAAGAGATGCCTATAGATGTTTCAAATGTTAGAAAAGTGGAGGCATAATTAGATGGCTCGTTTTAAAGAAAAATATTTAGGTTTAGCATCTGAATTACAAGCTGATTTAGGGATTCAAAACCCTATGCAAACACCAAAAGTAGAGAAAATAATTATCTCTGTTGGTGCTGGTTTTGCAATGAAAGATAATAAACTTATCAAAAACATTGAAGATACAATTACTAAGATTGCTGGTCAAAAAGCATCTACAGTAATCGCGAAAAAATCTGTTGCAGGTTTTAAAGTTCGTGAAGGTATGCCAGTTGGTATCCGTGTTACACTTCGTGGTGAAAACATGTATAACTTTCTTGATCGTCTAGTATCTATTGCACTTCCACGTGTGAAAGATTTCCGTGGTGTTCCAAGAAATGGTTTTGATGGTCGTGGTAACTATAACTTCGGTCTTCAAGAACAACTAATTTTCCCAGAGATTAGCTATGATTCAATCATGCAAATCCATGGTATGAATATTACTATGGTTACAACTGCTGATTCTGATAAGGCTGGTTTTGCTCTTTTAGAGAAAATGGGTATGCCTTTTACTAAAGGGAGTAACTAATGGCTAAAAAGTCTATGATCGCAAAAGCGGCAAGAGAACCAAAATTTAAAGTACGTGGATACACAAGATGTCAAATCTGTGGTCGTCCACATTCAGTACTAAGAGATTTCGGTATCTGTCGTATCTGTTTTAGAAAAATGGCAAATGAGGGAATGATCCCAGGTGTTAGAAAGTCTTCTTGGTAGGCAATAGCCAACCAAGTTGAAACTCCTAATAATTAGCAGTTTACAGTTTGTAAACTCGCAACAATAAGGAAAGTTATTTATGATAAATGATCTAGTATCAGACGCGTTAACTCGTGTTCGTAATGCAGGTATGAGAAGATTACCAGTTACAACTTTAGTTCACTCTAAGAGTGTTGAAGCAGTAGCAAATATCTTAGTAGAAAAAGGTTATATTGAGTCTTGTAATGTAATCGAAGATGGCGTTAAAAAAACTATCAAAGTTGTACTTAAGTATAACGATGAGGGTAAAACAGTAATCAATGAAATGAAAAGAGTTTCTAAGCCTGGTAGACGTGTTTACAAAGGTAAAGAAGATATCAAACGTTTCAAAAATGGTTACGGAACTATTATTGTAAGTACATCTCATGGCGTTCTTTCTAATGACAAAGCATACGAGCTTGGCATTGGTGGTGAAGTTATGTGTACAGTTTGGTAGGGAGATAGCATGTCAAGAATTGGTAAAAAACCGGTAGAATTTGCAGCTGACATTAAAGTTAGTTCAAATGGAGATGTTATAACTTTTGCTAAAGGCAAAAATAGTGTTGATTTAGATACAAAAGGAAACGTTGATTTCAAAATTGATGGAAATGTTTTAACTTTTGCTGCAAAATCAGATGAGAAAGCTCATAGAGCATTCTGGGGAACTTATAGAGCATTAGCTGCTAATGTTGTAACTGGTTTAACAACTGGATATAGCAAACAGTTAGAGATTAATGGTGTTGGTTATAGAGCTGCTGTTAAAGGTAAAGTTCTTAATCTTCAACTTGGTCACTCTCATGATATTAACTTTGATTTAGTTGATGGACTTGAAGCTAGTGTTGAGAAAAATGTTATTACTCTTAAAAGCCATGACAAGCAACTATTAGGTGCTGCAGCTGCTAAGATAAGAAGTTTCCGTCCACCAGAGCCTTACAAAGGTAAAGGTGTTAAATACATGGAAGAGCATATCGTGCGTAAAGCCGGTAAAACTGCTAAGAAGTAAGGGAGGGTATTAAATAATGAATGCAAAAGTATTAAAAAATAAAGTAGCAAATCGTTTAAAGCGTAAGCAACGTATTCGTGCAAAAATATCTGGTTGTGCTTCACTTCCTCGTGTTTCTGTATTTCGTTCAAACCGTTATTTAAGTGTACAAGCAATTGATGATGCAAATTCAACAACTTTATGCGCAATACATTCAAAAGCGACTGGTCATAAATCAAACAAAGAAGGTGCTGCTGCACTTGGTGAGGCATTTGCTGCTAAACTAAAAGAAGCTAAACTTACTGAAGTTGTATTTGATCGTAATGGTTACCAATATCACGGTGTTATAGCTGCATTTGGTGACGCACTTCGTGCAAACGAAATTAAGTTTTAGGGGCTGATGATGGAAATCAATAGAGAAGATTTTGAAGAATCAATAGTAAATATTGGTCGTGTAACTAAAGTTGTAAAAGGTGGACGTCGTTTTCGTTTTACTGCACTTATCGTAGTTGGTGATAAAAACGGTACTATCGGATATGGTGTTGGTAAAGCTAAAGAGGTTCCTGATGCAATTCGTAAAGCAGTTGATAACGCTTTTAAAAACTTAACTACTGTTAAGATTAAAGGTACAACAATTGCACATGATATTGAGCATAAATATAACGCTTCTCGCGTTTTACTTAAGCCAGCATCAGAAGGTACAGGTGTTATCTCAGGTGGAGCAATGCGTCCAGTACTAGAGCTTGCAGGTGTACAAGATATACTTACTAAGTCAATTGGTTCTAACAATCCAGGTACAGTGGTTCGCGCAACAGTTGAAGCACTTGGTAGATTAAAAGGATAGATGATGGGTATTGAAAATTTAACTCCTGCTGAGGGTTCTACTTCTAACCGTAAACGTGTTGGACGTGGTCAAGGTTCTGGAACTGGTAAGACTGCTGCACGTGGTCAAAAAGGTCAGAAATCTCGTTCAGGTTACAAAAGAAAAAGAAACTTTGAGGGTGGTCAACAACCACTTGCAAAGCGTTTACCAAAAATTGGTTTTACTTCACGTTTAGTTAAGCCATATGTTATTAATGTTGAAAAAATTAAAGCTGTTGCTGAATTAGCTGAAATTACTATGGAATCTATCCGTAGTGTTCACAAAATCGGTGCTGGTGTTACTAATGTTAAATTAGTAGGCGCTAGTGCTAAAGATTTAGCATCTAAGATTAAAGATGAAAACGTTACAACAACTGGTAAATAATTGTGAATAAAAATCTAGTTAATAAGATACTTATTACTGTTGGGTTTTTATTTATATATCGCCTACTGGCATACGTGCCAGTTCCTGGCGTTGATACTGCTGTAATAGCATCATTCTTCGACTCGCATCAATCAGATGCATTAGGTTTATTCAACATGTTCAGTGGTAACGCTGTTGAGAGACTATCTATCATTTCACTTGGTATTATGCCTTATATCACTGCTTCTATTATCATGGAACTTCTAGCTGCAACATTCCCTACTCTTGGTCAAATGAAAAAAGAGAGAGATGGTATGGTTAAGTATATGCAAATTATTCGTTATGCGACTATTGTAATTACAATCATTCAAGCTATTGGTGTTAGTGTTGGACTTCAAAGTTTAACAGGTCCTAGTGGAAACAGTGCTATTTTAGCTGATCACAACACATTTATAATTCTTTCTGCTGTTTCAATGTTAGCAGGGACAATGTTACTTATGTGGATTGGTGAGCAAATAACACAAAGTGGTATTGGTAATGGTATCTCTTTAATTATCTTCGCAGGTATCGTATCAGCTATTCCTAGTGCTATAGGTCAAACTATAACTATGGTAAATACTGGTGCTATGAGTTTCTTAACTGTAATTGCAATTCTTGCTCTTATACTTGGAACTGTTGCGATTATTATCTATGTTGAACTTGGTGAGCGTCGTGTTCCAATTACATATGCTAAAAAGACTATGATGCAAAACCAAGACAAAAGAGTGATGAATTACATTCCTATTAAAGTTAATTTAGCTGGTGTTATTCCAGTTATCTTTGCTTCTGCTATATTAATGTTCCCTATGACAGTTTTATCTTCAAGTACTAATCCTACTATTCAAGGTATAGCTGATTTATTAAATCCAAACTCATACTTTTTTAACTTTTTGACATTTCTTTTTGTTGTTTTCTTTGCATTCTTTTATGCTTCGATTACATTCAATGCAAAAGATATTTCAGATAACTTAAAAAGACAGGGTGGATTCATTCCGGGAATTAGAACTGGTAATGCTACTATGGAGTTTTTAAATGAAACTGCAAGTAGATTAACATTTACTGGTGCATTATACCTTGGTCTTGTTGCTACACTACCATTTATGATTATCAAGGGGATGGGTGTTCCTTTCTTCTTTGGTGGTACAGCAGTTCTTATCGTTGTTCAAGTTGCACTTGATACAATGAGAAAGATAGAGGCTCAGATATATATGAGCAAATATGAAACATTAAGTGCGGTCGGTCTATAAAAATGGCGATTGCGCTAAGAAAACCTAACGAAATTGAAAAATTAAGAGCCGCTAACAAAATTGTTGGCGGTGCGTTAGAACTACTTCAAGCAAACACAAAAGTTGGAGTTTCTTTAAAAGAGTTAGATGCTATGGCAGAGGACTATGTTCGCTCCCAAGGTGCAAAACCTTCTTTTAAAGGGCTTTACGGCTTTCCAAATGCTGTTTGTACCTCACTAAACAAAGTTATCATCCATGGTATCCCAACTGATTATAAACTTCAAGAGGGTGATGTTATCGGTTACGATATCGGAACTGAACTTGATGGTTATTTTGGTGACGGAGCTGTTACTGTACCTGTAGGTAAAGTAAGTGATGAAGATTTAGCTTTGATTGCATGTGCTAAAGATACTCTTTATCATGCAATTGGTGAAATAAAAGAGGGTATGCGATTTAAAGAGCTTTCAAAAATTTTAGAAGACTCGATTAGAAGTCGTGGTTTTATCCCATTATACAATTTTTGTGGACATGGGATTGGTAAGAAGCCTCATGAAGAGCCTGAAATACCAAACTACCTTGAGGGAAAAAATCCTAAGGCTGGTCCAAAGATTAAAAACGGAATGGTTTTTTGTCTTGAACCGATGATATGTCAAAAGGATTCCAAACCAATTATTTTAGAAAATAAGTGGGATGTTGTTAGTGCCGATGGTTTACGCGGTTCACACTATGAGCATACTGTTGCAGTTATCAACGGTAAAGCTGAAATATTATCTCTTGCTTAAGAGTAAAAAAGGACTTATAAATGGCTAAAGCTGACGTTATAGAAGTTGACGGCAAGATTATTGAAGCATTACCAAATGCAACTTTTCGTGTTGAGTTAGAAAATGGACATATTATTTTATGTCATATCGCAGGAAAAATGCGTATGCACTATATTAAAATACTTCCAGGTGATAAAGTGAAATTAGAGTTAACTCCATACTCACTTGATAAGGGTAGAATTACTTACCGTTACAAATAAAAAGAGGTCTCTCCTCTTTTTATATCTCTGTTTTAAAAATTTAAAGTATTAAAATGTACTAGAATTTCTAAATTCTGCTATCTCTGTTTCAACCATCTCATCTATCATAATTGTAAATAGTTCTGAAATCATATTTGGAGATACATCAAGCTCAATAGCTTTGTGTCTTACTTTTTGAAGAATAAATTCTATTCTCTCATCAGCTTTTACTTCATCTACACTGTTTTTAAATCCAGCAGCCTGACGGATTAGATGACTTCTTTGCGAGATTAGTTCTACAAGATTGTTATCGAGTAAGTCTATCTCTTGTCTTACTTCTTCTAATGAGTTACATTTCTTCATAATTCTTCCTTTTGTCTTAAAATATATATTAACTAAAATCTGTTAACACTCTTGTAACAAAGTATCTATATAATACTTTTACGATTCTCCTGTATAACTCTTTTACCTCATTCAAAAAGATTATGCTTATTATCTCAGCTTAGGCTGAGTTATACTTTCTCTAATTTGGTTTCACTAATTTTTTTATCTCTTTTGGAATATGCGCAAATGCTAAGTTCTGCATACCTATTTTTTCACCATTCTCATCAAATGCCATAACATCTAAAGTCATTGCAGTAGGATAATATCGAATAGCTTTAAATGATCTCCTATCAAGGTTAAAGGTTATTTTTTTATCTGATAATTCAACACTTTTTTTCTTCTTTTTCCCCATAATTAATCCTTTATATAAATCCCAGTATCTTTTACTTCTATCTTAGAATCATCTTGAAGTTTTGTAAGTGAACGTTTAAAATCTTTTTTACTTAGTCCAAAAATATCTTTTATAAGTTGGGCATCACTTTTATAGTTGTAAGGCATGATTCCATTATTTTGTTTTAGTAGTTCATAAACTTTATCTGCTGAATCTCCACTTTTTTTAGAACCTGGTTTTCTAAGCATTAAGTCTATATTTCCATCTTTTCTTATCGTCTTTACATAAGCTACACGCTCATCACCTAATTCAATATTTTCAAAAATATCACTGTGGTAAATTAGACCTTCGTATTTGTCATTTACAATACACTTAAAGCCAAGAGGAGTTTTAGATATAACTAAAATTTTTGCTTCTTTATTTGGAGTTAAACCTTTAACCCGTCTCTCAAAAAAATCACCAAGCTTTTCAGTTCCAACAAGACGGTGAGTCCTCTCATCATAAACAACTTTTAAAAATCTCTTCTCCCCAACCTGAAATGGAGTTTTTTGAAACATATTTGGTACTAGTAAATCTTTTGTAAGACCCCAATCCATAAAAGCTCCAAAAGGTGCTACATCTATAACCTCAAACAAAGCAAACTCATCAAGTTTGGCATGTGGCTTTAGTGTTGTTGCTACTAGTCTGTCTTCTGAGTCAGTGTATAAAAACACTTCTACTAATGAGTCTTGAACCATATCTTCAGTCACATACTGACCTGGAAGAAGAACATCTTGTTCATCTTCTGCCATAAGATAAAGTCCTGGGGCTGTATCTCTATCTACTCTAAGAGTATTCATAACTCCTAACGTTAGGTGGTTACTTAATTGCATAATATTTCCTTAGTCTTTCCGTCGTTTGAGTATTACTCAAATATATTTCATATTATATCTTCTTTTGCTATAATCACTTTTATGAATAGAAGAAACTTTTTGGCATGTGCAGTTATTACACCTCTTTTTGCAAATGAAATGATGCAAGATACAGATGACATTTATCTAAGTAAAGAAGAGTGGGAACTACTTGTTAGTATTAATGCAAGACTAAAACGTGTTAAAAGACAAATTGGCTTTGGAAATTTTAATCTTGTTTCTTACAATGACACACTTTTTTATGCAAGAAATTATCATAAAATAGGTGCTTTTACAAAAAAAGAGATTGCTTTTATAGATAAGTTGTTTTATGAAGACCAAAACCAATATGGATTTTATGGACCTAAAACATGTTTTGATATAAACAATAAAGTATCAAAAAAAGAAGTAAAAAAAATTCCTCGCACCGGACATTATGTTTTTAAGGGCAAACCTTTACAAGATTATGAAAATCTTAAAAAAGATGTTGGAGATACACTTATTCTTACATCAGGTGTTAGAAATGTAGTTAAACAGTTAAGTCTTTATGTAAACAAGATATATAACTGTGGTGGTAACATGACAAAAGCTTCTATAAGTATTGCCCCTCCTGGATACTCATACCATACTGTTAGTGATTTTGATGTTGGAAGAAAAGGCTGGGGTTATAAAAACTTTACAGCTGATTTTGCTTCTACAAATGAGTTCTCTAAGATGCGTAAACTTGATTATATAGGTATGAGATATAAAAAAGACAACAGTGACGGCGTTCGTTTTGAGCCGTGGCATGTGGAAGTAATCTAAATCCTTTGGCATAGTTATTGCTCTTAGTAAGGCATGATACTATTTAAAAATACTGATGATAGAGTTAACTACTATAAGGTAAATATTTATCCAACACTCTTTGGTGATTATCTTATTCAAAAAGAGTATGGTGCTACACACTTTAAAAAGCCGACAAATATTATAAAAGAGTATGCAAATAGCAATAAAGAAGCATTGATGTTAATGCTTGATATTGCAGTAGATAAGAAGAGCTTGGGTTATTTAAAAGTCTAAATTTTACTCCCAAACATCAATACCTTAGCATAACGACCTGCCCATAATAAAAACATAAGTAACCAAGAAGTAAAAGAGATATCAAACAAGAAGTTAAGTCCCCATCCAAAAGCAACATTCAGACTATAGAGAGCTCTTAAAATTACAACAACTTGAATAAACCAAAATATACCTATAACAAATTTATCGGCATGTGGTGGCTGACCTGAATGACCAAGTGTTACTCTTGTACCAAAACCTATAAGAATCGTTGTTAAAAAACCTATGGCGAGTAGATGGATATTTAAAAAGTAAAAAGAGGTATCTAAAAACAGTTCAGCAACTAGTGAAAGAGCTGAGAGAAAAAATGCAGTTGGTAACCAAAAAAGTCCTAACTGAAGCACCCAAACAATAGCTGGAGCACTAAATGGAGTAAGTTTCCATTTTAAAAATTCTCCAAGAAGATAAAGACCAAGTAAGATATCTAAAAGTATCTCTGCTACTTTAACATAGGTATAACTATCAAAAGTGCTTAAGATTGTTTTTAGGGCAAAAAGAACAAATACTGTACTTATAAATCTTTCATCTTTTTCCTCTCTAGAGTGTGAGAAAAAAGGTATCATCCTTTGTCCAACAGCGAAAGTTAAAAAGATTATATACATGTAAAAAGATAGTTTAATAGCAACGCTGTCAAAACCTAAACCAAGTTGTGATATTAAAAATAAAAAATGAGCAATAATCCCAAAATACTGAGCCATTAAAATCCAGTATGGATCTTCTTTTAAATCAGCTAGACCAGTTTTGAAAATATCACGAAGTTTTAAAACTATAAAAACTTGAGAGATAAATAAAATCCACATGCCAAGATTCATAACAAGTTCGTTGATAAAAGCACCAGCTAAAAAGACAACTGAACCCAGAAGATTTGCAAAAAAGATTTTTGAGTAGTATTTTTTTTGTATAACCTCTGACTGGCAAAATCTAGGGAAAGTTGTAAATAAAAAACCAGTAAAAACATTTGTAAATACACTAAATACAAGAGTATAAACATGAAAATTTAGAGTGCTAATGTTAAGAGTTAGTATCCCTTTGTAGCTAAGTGCAAAAATTAGCATCATAACAATTGCATTGGCAACGCCTAAGATAAAAAATGGTTGATGTGGTTGTGAAAGAAAGTAGTTTTCTTTTTGTTTATCTGTTGTAAATGTCATATTAAAAATTCCATATCTAGTTTAGTAGCGTATGCGCTTAGCATAGCTTTTTCAAAATCGTTGTTAGTTGAGTACTCATAACCAAAAGTTTCCCTCCACATGCCGTGGTCTTCCATACAAAGATAGAAAAAAACATCTTTATGCCAAGGTTTGAAGCTTTTATAAGCGTGGCTAAACATCTCCACTTTTGTGGCATGTGGATATGAGCCCTTTGAATTTGCATCAACAAGTGGCATTTGAGTTATTTTACTTCTAAAGTCTCTAGAGCGAAGTTGTTTAATAACTGGCTTTATAAATGTAAGTGTTCCAAAACTAACAAGGGCAACTTCATCTGTTTTGAATTGTAGTAAAAGTTTTTCATAAACTTCTTGATATTCATTAAGATAATTCTCATATTCTACAATAGGGTGAAAATGAAAACCAACTTTTACACCTTTGTCTGCTAGCTTTCTTGCTGCATTTATGCGTTTGTCTAGTGAAGCGGCAAGATGTTCTTCATTTTGTACAATAGTTTGGGTGTTTAAACTCCAAGTACAAAGTATGTTTTTTGGAACCGTATTTTCTAAAAAATACTTGATGTTGTCTGATTTTGTTTTAAACTCCAAAATAACATTTGGGTTTTCTTTAGCAAATAGAAAAAGGGCATCTAAAATACCCTCACGATTTCCCCACATAAGTGAATCAGAAGCTTGACCGGTACCTATGTGATAAGTTTTATTTTTATCTAGGTTGAGGTTTTTTAACTTATTTGCAAAGTTGCTGTCAAAAGTGATGGTGTTTTGATTATAAAAACTCTGAATAGAGCAGTAAGAACAATCAAAACCGCAAGATTCAACTGCATCAAGTGTTAAAAGATTACAACAACGAGTTTTCTCAGATGCAACAGGACAAAGCCCAAGTCCAAAACCATCTTTTGCCTCAGTTTTAAAAGTATATTTTTGCTCAGTTGGAATATTTTTAAGCTCAAAGTTTTCATAAGAATTAGGAGTTGAACGGATATCTTCATAACTCTTACGAAGCCTGCTAAAAACAACTTTTTTTTGCTCATGGTCTGGAAAAATATCTATAATACTTTTCTCATTCCACATGCCAAAGTCTCTTGCCATATCTATAATTTGTTTAATCTCTTGATGTGAAAACTTAAGTTCAAGTGACTTTAGTTTTATAAACTCTTGCTCGGCAAAAGGAAGTTTAGAGTAAAAAGTATTTTTAGTTGCGGCTTCAAATTTTTCTATATATTGATTCATGAGTGGAATTATGCCTAAAAAGAAAAAAAATTGTAAATATATAATTATTGTTGCCGATAGTAGTTATAGTTCAACACGGAAGTTGAAAATTTTAGAATGCCAAAAGGCTTTTTAACCCAAAAAGGATTTGTTGTGGGGTTTAGAATAAATACAAATATTGAAGCGATGAATGCGCAAAGAAATTCGAGGATAAATGCTCATGGACTTGATAGAAGTCTTGTTTCGCTAAGTTCTGGGCTTCAGATAAACAGGTCAGCTGATGATTCATCAGGTTTGGCAATTGCAAACAAACTTTCAGCTCAGTCTCAAGGTCTTGGTCAAGCGATTAGAAATTCAAATGATGGTATCGGTTTAGTTCAAACAGCAGATGGTGCTCTTGAAGAGTACGGTAATATTATGAAAAGAGTTAGAGTCCTTGCAACTCAAGCGGCCAATGACACTCAAGATACAGCTTCTCGTGGATATCTCTCTCAAGAAATAGTTGCTTTAATAGAGGAAGCTAGTGATATTGCTACTACTACTAAATTTCATGGAATTAATTTGTTAAATGGTTCAGGTGGTACATCAGGTTCATTTACATTCCATGTTGGTGCATATAATAGTGATACTCAAACTGTAGCTATTGGTGATATGAGAGTTACAACAGTTGTTACTGCTGCTCTTTCTGTTTCATCTCAAGGTGGTGCAGAAACAGTTATAAGTACAATGGATGCCGCAATTGCATCAGTTGATGCAAAACGTGCAACACTTGGTTCTGCTCAAAGGAAGCTGGAATCTAATATTAGAAATATTTCAGTAACTCAGGTAAATACAAAAAGTGCAGAAAGCCAAATTCGTGATGTTGATTTCGCACAAGAATCCGCTAAATTTGCAAAACATAATATAATGTCACAATCAGGTTCTTATGCTTTAAGTCAAGCTAATGCTGTACAACAAAACGTTATGAGATTATTTCAATAGCACTACTTCTTAAAACCCCATTTTACTTAAGGAAGGATAATTATCAGGTCGTATATTTCCTTCCCAAAGTAATTTCCTTTCGCTTTCTAAGATAGCAAGATCATTGATGCTTGCAAATCGTTTTCTCATTAAACCATTTTCATCAAATTCCCAGTTTTCATTTCCATAACTTCTCCACCATTGTCCATCTTTGTCATGCCATTCATAAGCAAATCTAACAGCAATTCTGTTTTCTGTAAACGCCCATAACTCTTTACAAAGTTTATATTCAAGCTCTTTGTTATATTTTTCATCCAGAAATGAAATTATCTCTTCTCTTCCAGATATAAAAAGATTACGATTTCTCCATTGGCTATTTTTAGAATAAGCCATAGCTATCTTTTGTGGTATTTTATTGTTCCATCCATCTTCTGCCATACGGACTTTTTGTATAGCACTTTGCTCATTAAATGGTGGTAGTGGTAACTTTCTTTCTTCTTGCATAATATCTCCTTTTATCAACCAAACGATTGTTTGATTTAAAAAGTCAAAAAAAATTAAATTAAATTAATGATTTTTTGACCAACTTTTAGATAACTTTTAGTCTCACTGTATAAAGTCATCATCATAATAGCTCCTTGTGTTAAGGCTACATACTCTTTTGCCAACTCTAATGCTTCATCTTCTGTATATGTGTTTTTTAGCATAAAAGCAAGTGCTTTTTCCCAAGCTAAAAAATAAGCTTTAATCTCATCTTTAAACAAAACATTTTCAGATGACACTTCCAGCGCTAAGTTCCCAAGTAAACAACCACCCTCACTATCTAAGAAATATTCATCAGTTTTTTTTACAAATAATCTGATTTTTTCCTTGTCTGACACATTATCAAGATAAGCGATACTGTAGATATTATCTTCAAAATACTGATGTATATACTTTAAAGATTCTAAACCTATTTCATCTTTACTTTTAAAATAATGATAAATACTCCCTTTAATAAGTCCACATGCCGAAGCGATATTTGCCATAGAAGTATTGTAGTATCCATTTATTTTAAAAAGTTTTATAGAGTTTTTTAAAATATCTTCTCTTGATGTTTTTTTAATTGCCATAGTAATCCAAACGATTGTTTGGTAAAAGTTTATCTTTTATTTTATTGATTGTCAATAAGGTATATATGTTTAATAAACTTAATGGCAAATTGACATATTTTTGATACTTTTTAAATATATATATTAGTATTTCTAAAATATGTTCTTTATTTAAAGGTAAAAACAATGATTTTAGGAAAATGCCCTTACTGTGATGATGGTAGTATTGAAGTTAGAGATAAAGAGATTAGTGGAAAAAAAGTAAAACTTTATGCTTGTTCTAATGCAAATTGGAAAACAGAAGATGGTGAGATGTTTGAACTTACAGATAATTCCACATGCAATTTTAAAATTTGGCAAAACTCATTATCTAGGTATGGAAAATGGCTTTCATATAAAGAGGTTAGAGAGTTACTTGATGATGAATCTATAGAAGTAGAACTTCTTAGTAAAAAATATGGTAAAAAAGTTTATTATAATAAGTATATTACTTTAAATGAAGAATACGGAGTAAGTGTGATTTGGGATTAAATCACTTTACTCTATTTGTAGCTATTAAAACACCCTCTATCATCGGGTCTATATCTCCATCAAGGATTCCAGATACATTTGAGTAAGCTTCATTACTTCTAGTGTCTTTTACCTGCTGATATGGTTGCATCACATAAGAGCGAATCTGATGTCCCCAACCTATCTCACTTTTAGAGATTCCATCTTGTTCAGCTTTTTGAGCTTCAAGTTCTAACTCATAAAGACGAGATTTTAACATCTTCATTGCAGTTGCCTTGTTCTTATGTTGACTTCTGTCATTTTGACACTGAACAACTACACCAGTCTCAATATGAGTTAAACGGATAGCAGATTCTGTTTTATTTACATGTTGTCCACCAGCTCCACTTGCTCTGTATGTATCAACGCGAATATCTTTATCTTCGATAACAATGTTAATATCATCATCAATCTCAGGAGAAACCATTACAGATGAAAAAGAGGTGTGTCTTTTAGCGTTTGAGTCAAAAGGGGAGATGCGAACTAGTCTGTGTATCCCATTTTCAACTTTTAGATAACCATAAGCATTTTCACCTTTTACCATTATAGATACATCTTTGATTCCTGCCTCATCACCATTTTGATAATCTAAAACTTCAACACTAAAGCCACGTCTCTCAGCCCATTTTTTATACATTCTTAAAAGCATTTCTGCCCAGTCTTGAGATTCTGTTCCGCCTGCACCTGGATGAATTGAGAGGATAGCATTGTTTGAATCACTATCGCCACTTAGAAGAACTTCTATCTCCATACCTCTTATCTGATTTTCTAAAGTAGGAGCATCGTCATAAAGTGCTTTGATTGATTCTTCGTCATTTTCCTCTTTTGCCATCTCATAAAGCTCAACTGCATCAGTTACAGCATCATTTGCTAAGTTAAATTTATCTAGTTTTCTTTGAAGTTGAGTTTTTTCTTTTTGTATTTTTGCTGCATTTGAAGCATCATTCCAAAATTCTTGATTATTTTCCAGTTCTTCAATCTCTAAAAGTCTTGATTCTATTTTTTTAGGCTCTACAACACCAGTGATATTTCCAATTTTAATAGTTACATTTTTTAGTAGTTCTGTGTATTCGTAGTTATCCATAAATAAACCTATTTGTTATATAATGGCGATTATATAACATTGGGACTTAAAATGAAGATTATCTCTAATCCAAAAGAATTAAAAGAATATTTAAAAAATAATAACAAAACTATAGGGTTTGTTCCAACGATGGGTGCACTTCATGAGGGACATATCTCTCTTATAAAAGAAGCTAAAGCAGGAAATGAATTAGTAGTAGTTTCTATTTTTGTTAATCCAACACAGTTTTTAAAAGGTGAGGATTTAGATTCTTATCCAAGAAAAGATGAGGCTGATAAAAAGATATGTGAACTTAGCGGAGTAGATATTTTATTTTTTCCACATGCCAATGATATCTATGGTGAGGATGAAGTAAGTTTAATTGCTCCTAATATCAGAGGTTATGTACTAGAGGGGATGAGTCGTCCTGGACATTTCAACGGTGTTTTAACAGTAGTAATGAAACTTCTTAATATAGTTGAACCGACAAATGCTTACTTTGGCAAAAAAGATGCTCAACAGTTAAATCTTATTTCACTAATGGTAAAACAACTTTTTATGAGTGTAAATATAGTTGCAGTTGATACTGCGAGAGAAAGTGATGGTTTGGCGATGAGTAGTAGAAATGCCTATCTTTCAAAAGATGAGAGAGTTGAAGCTCTTAAAATATCATCATCACTTCAAATAGCTTTTGGAATGGTTACGAGGGGTATTTTAGATTCAGATGAGATAATTGCTAAGATGAGAGAGAAATTATCAGGCTTAGAAATATTTTATGTTGAAATTTTAAGTAGAGAGTTTGAAAAACTTCGGCATGTGGAAATAGGAAATAGTGTTATTTTGGTTGAGGCAAAGGTTGGTAATACTAGATTACTTGATAATATTTGGCTTTAAATATCCATCTTCTACCATAATATCAACAGCCTTTTTAAAGACAGGAACAGCAGTTTGAGATGCAAACTGACTCTTTTTTGGTTTGATTACAATAACACCCATAGTTAAATTTACATACTCATCATTTACAAAACCTACAAAAGCAGTGTTGTATTTATTTACATACTCACCTTTTTCAACTATGTGTGCAGTTCCAGTTTTTCCACCAATAACAAGACCTGGAGTTATCGTTTTTGTCCCAGTCCCTTTATTTACAGTTTTGATAAGTATATTTTTCATTCTAGCGGCAGTTGAACTTTTAATAACTTGAACACTTTCTTCATTTTCTAATAAAGTTTCGTGCTTGTATTCATCAATAAAACTATATACAAGTTGAGGATAAACCATTCTACCATTGTTGTTAAAAGCACTGTAAGCACGGAGTAATTGCATAAGATTTGCTCTCATACTATACCCATAAGAAGAGGTTGCTTTATATATCTCTTTATTTAATCTTGCGGCATGTGGAATTGAACCTACTTTTTCATAAATCAAGTCAGGAGTAGATTTTTGAGAAAAACCAAAACTTTTTAAACCATCATGAAATTCACTACCTGAAAGTTTTTGAGCAAGTTGAGCTATACCTACATTTGATGAGTGGACAATTACATCCTCAGCAGAAAGCCAGTCAAATTTATGTTCATCTGTAATGATCTTTCTACCAATTTTGTAACGACCATTATGTCCATTTACTAAGTCATAAGGATTAACAAGACCTTTATCAAGAAGTAGGGCAAAAGTTATAGGTTTTATAACACTCCCTGGCTCAAAACTATACTCTATCATGGCAGAATTAAGAGATGGATAGTCACTTTTCTTTATAGCTTTTGGCAAAAATCTGTTTGAACTTGCGATACTTAAAATTTGTCCATCATGAGAGTCCATTACAGCTATCATAACTTGTTTGGCTTTTAGTTCTTCTTTCATTGAAGAACACATTTTTTCTATTTTTATTTGAAGAGAAATGGGAACGGTCAGTTTAATGTCAAGACCATTTATATTTGGTTTTGTGAAGCTGTCTTTATTTAAAATTATGTAGCTATTTACATCTCTTTTTCCACGACTTGAACCATCTTGTCTAACTGAAAGCTCTTCATCAAATCTCTTTTCAATGCCCTTAACACCTTTTATTCTAGTGTAACCATCATCTTCTAGTTTATGTGGATAACCGATAATTGGAGTTAGAACATCACCATAAGGATATTCACGACTCTCACCACTTTCTATAATACTAAGACCATGAAGAGATCTATGTCCTGTTTTAGGGTTTTTGAGTTCCATAAAAACTTTATATCGTCTAAGTTCATAGGCTAATTTTTTAAGATACTGAGCTTGTTTTTCTGGGATGTGGTAACTTAAAACTACTACACCTTTTCTCTTTTTCAACTTTTTTTGTATAGTTTTTACATCAATCCCAGAGTAAATACTAAATAATTGAACAAAAAGGTCTTCTTTTTTAGGGTCTATATATTTGTTATTTACAACTGCTTTATAGAGTTTTTTTGTAGTGGCAATATGAAAATCGTCTTTTGAGATAATATTTCCACGTTCTGCTTTGGAACTGCTATGGGCATATAAAGGTGGTAGATGGCGATTTTGAACAGCAGTTGAGAGCATTACTCCCAAAAATATTATAAATCCTACAAGTATAAGAGAGAAGAGAAGGAGTATTTTTTTGCTTTTGTTTTCGTTTAACATAAAAGGATTATAACTGTGTTCTTCCTAGCTCTTTGTATGCATTTAGAGCTTTATTTCTAATCTCTAGCATTAATTTCATGTTTATTTCTGCTTTACCAATAGCCATTGCAGCTTGATGTAAGTCTTTAACTTGTCCACTTGCTAAATCACCAACAGCAGTTTCACTTGTTTGTTGAAGTTCATTTACTTCATTTAAAGCGGATTTTAAGTGTTCGGCAAAAGCTTCTCCACCACCACTTGAAATCTTATCTTTTTGTTTTAGTAAATCGGCGGTCGATGCGCCTGATATTCCGTTAATATTATTATTCATAACTCATCTCCTCCTTTTATTGTAATAATGAAATGGCACTGTTTGCCATGTTCTTTGCGCTCTCAAAAGCAGCTACATTTGCTTGGTAAGAACGTGTCGCTTCAACTAAATCGGCCATTTCTATCACAGGATTAATATTTGGGTATGCAACATAGCCATTTGTGTCTGCATCTGGATGACCTGGATCAAATTTTAGCTTTGGTTCTCTATCATCTCTTGAAATTTTATCAACTAGTACACTCATTATAGCAGGATTAACTTTTTTGCCAAAATCTCCTTCATTTAAAGGGTCTTCAAATTTTGCACTATTTGTTTCATTACCAAGAGCTTTATTATAATAATCGTTAAAGTTTACAGCTTTAAAAACAACCTCTTTTCTTCTGTAAGGTCCACCTTCGTCTGTTCTTGTTGTTTGAGCATTTGCGATATTACTTGAAATTGTATTTACACGAACTCTCTGAGCAGAAAGCCCATAACCGCTAATATCAAAACTGTTAAGAAAATTAGACATCTTAGTTTACCTTTTGTGAAGCTTCTATAACACTTTTATAGATAGCTGATTCTTTTTTATTTGCTTGAACAAGAGCGTTAAACATAAGTGAGTTTTTACTCATCTCTGTTGTCTCAACATCTAAGTCAACGCTATTTCCATCATTTCGTGCCATGTGACCATCTCTAAAAAATGTAGTAGGCTTATAAGAAGCTTTTTCATTTTTAAGTGGAATATGTGCACCATCTGTTTGAGCAAGAGCAAGTTTTTCTGAACTTTTGTTTTGTAAGTCAGCAGCTTTAGCAGCTAAAGCATCTTCAAATCTTACATCTCTTGGTCTATAAAAAGGAGTATCGGCATTTGCAATATTTGAAGCTATCATGTCTTGACGAGCTGCTCTATAATCAAGAGCATCTTTTATAAGACCATGAGTTTTCGATATTGAAAGTGCCATTTTTTCTCCTTTTTATATTGTTATTGTAAATAATAAGCAATATTAGTTCCATAAAGCTTTATGTAAGTTGTAAAAATAATAATATTTCAATTATAACCACTTTAAGCAAATTTTTATACTAAATGATAGATAATTACCCTAAGGCTACTAGTGTGGTCCAATTTTTTTAATTCAAGGAGTCTCTTATGAAAAGAGCTGGTTTTACTATGATCGAATTGATCTTTGTTATCGTTATTTTAGGTATTTTGGCTGCAGTTGCAGTTCCAAAATTAGCTGCAACGCGTGGTGATGCTACAGCAACGGCTGCACTTGCTAACTGGAAGAGCGCTGTTTCACAGATTCAAGCTACTGCTACAGCAACAGGCGCAGTTCCAGATTTAACAACACTTATTGATGGTAGTACTACTCTTACTGTAGCGGCTAGTGTAATTACTGCTACTGATGGAACAAATACTTGTGCAATTGGTACTGTTGATGCATCTGATGCAAACCTTACTATTAGTTCAGTTGGAACAACTGGTAACTGTTCTTTATTTACAAATGTAGCTGCGTCAGTTATCCCTTTAACTGGTAATGCAGTAACTCGTTAATTTCTTACTTGTTCCCAAGTCTTAACTTGGGAATGAACTTAATTTCCCCCCCCCTTTTTAAACTCTTCAAACTTAAATAATCTAAATAATGTTAATATAATGAATTAAATATATATTACTAAACAGTTTTAAAGGAGTTCACTATGAAAAAATCAAAAAATGCTTTTACAATGGTTGAGCTTGTATTTGTTATAGTTATTTTAGGGATTTTAGCCTCAATCGCTATTCCTAGATTATCAGCAACAAGAACTGACGCAGAAATAACGAAAGGTCGTGCAGATATTGCTTCTGTTCGTTCTGCTATAGTTACAGAGAGACAGGCTAGACTTATCAGTGGTGATTCAGATTATATTGATGGTGATGCCTTAGATAATGGTGGGTTGTTCGGTGGTGTACTTATGTATCCAATAACAGCTGATACTGCAGTTGGGCATTGGAGTGCAAGTGGAACCGCAGATGAAAATACTAGTTCATATAACTTTAATTCATCAGGAGTAAATGTTTTATTTACATACACAAAATCGGATGGAAGATTTATTTGTGACACCACAGATGCTACTTATGGAACTCAGTGTCAAGAACTAACAGATTAAAAATACTCCCTTGAACTACTACAGCATAACACTTTTAAGCTCACCTCTTGAGCCATTTACATATAACTCTTTAGAGAAACTAGAAATAGGCACTAAAGTTAGTGTATCTGTTAGAAATAGGGTTATAAACGGTGTTATAATTTCCACATGCCAAAAGCCTGAATTTGAAACTAATGAGATTTTAGAAGTTAGTGATTTTTTTTATTCTCTCAAACAAATAGAACTTGCAAAATTTATTTCTACTTATTATATTTGCTCTTTAGGTGATGCTCTTGGATTGATGGTTGCATATTCAAGTAGTTCTTCTTCTCGTTCCCAAGCTAAGCATGGGAACGAGAGTAATTTAGTACTTTCAGACAAACAAGAAGATGCACTAACTCTAATTAAACAACATAAAACTTCTTTACTTTTTGGCGATACAGGAAGTGGAAAAACAGAGATATATATGAAACTTTTTGAAGAGAGTTTGGCAAAAGGAAATCGTTCTATTTTTCTTATGCCTGAAATCTCTTTAACTCCTCAAATGGGCAAAAGATTAGAAGAGCATTTTGGAGAGTCAGTTGTAATGTGGCACTCAAAACTTACCCCTTTACAAAAGAAAAAAGCGATGGCAAAAATTTATGATGGAACTGCTTATATAATAGCAGGACCTCGGTCAGCCTTGTTTTTACCTGTAAAAGATTTAGGTCTTATAGTTGTAGATGAGGAGCATGATGACAGCTATAAATCATCTTCAAGACCAAGATATAATGCTAGAGATTTAGCTATATATATGGGTAAACTCTATGATATTCCAGTTGTTTTAGGAAGTGCTACTCCATCACTTAATTCTTATGTCAAGTTTCCACATGCCAGATTAAAAGGTGGTCATTTTAAGTCAGATAAAGAGTTTATCTATGAAAAATCTGCTGAAACGCTCTCTCCCTTGATAATGGATAAAATTAAAAATACAACACAGGCAAAAGAGCAGACAATAGTTTTTCTACCAACTCGTGCAAACTTTAAGTACCTTCAGTGTGGAGATTGTGGACATACTTATGAGTGTGCATTTTGTAGTATTGGGATGAGTTTACATCAAAAAACTAGAGCTATGAAATGTCACTACTGTAACTTTACTCAAGCAATTCCTCAAGTTTGTTCAGAATGTTCAAGTGCAAATTTAACAAGTTCAAGACTTGGAACAGCAGAGGCTGTAAAAATCCTAAGTGAAGAGTTCACTGATACAAAGGTTGAACAGTTTGACAGAGATGTTATAACAACTCAGGCAAAACTAAAAAAGGCTCTAAAGCGATTTAATGATAATGAAACTGACATACTAGTTGGAACTCAGATGTTAAGTAAAGGACATGATTATCATGGTGTTACGTTAGCAGTTGTTCTTGGTATGGACAATATGTTAAACATGAGTGATTACAGAGCAAGAGAAAAAGCACTATCTTCTTTGATTCAAGTGTCAGGAAGAAGTGGAAGAGCTAAAAATGCAAAGGTTTTAGTTCAAAGTTTTAATGAAGACTTCTTTGGCAAGTTTATAGAAAATTATGAAGCTTTTTTAGAAGAAGAAAAGTTTTTTAGAGAGGGTTTATATCCACCTTTTAAAAAGTTATGCAGAATTTTGTTTTCTCATAAAAATGGGGCAAAAGCTAGAGATGAGATGCAAAAAATGTATGAAAATCTTTTAAGAATGCCAAATATAGAGATAGTTGGATTTGGGAAGTGCGCTATTGAGAGAGTTGCAAATAAGTACAGATTTGAGATTTTACTTCGTTCTGATAAAAGTACAGATTTGATAAAAGCTATTTCCACATGCCAAGTGCCATTAGCTGAAGTAGATATGGATCCTATAGAGTTCGGTTAGACCTTTATATTATCAAAAAACCAGTAAAAAGCCATCATTAAGCCTGGTGTTTTTTGATAAGCTTCATCAAACATAAACTCTTTAGCTTTGGCAAAAGGAATGTAGATAACTTCTATATCTTCTTCCTCTAATCCACCACCATCATTCACTTTCATACTATCATCACATATTGCATAGTAAAGAGTTTGAGAGGCTCCAGAGATACCGACACTTGTATAAAATGAACTGATTTTTACAAGGCTCTCTACAGGAATATCATAACCACATTCTTCTAAAATTTCTTCTTTTGCAATTTGTTCCAAAGAGGTGTTTTTATCAACTATACCAGCACAAAGTTCGTGCATCATACCGTTACTTTTATTTGTGTTTAAAACAGGTGCTCTTAACTGTTTTACAATTACAAAAGCTTTTCTTTGCACATGCCAAAGTAGGATACTTACGCTATCATGAGAGATAACAGCTTCCCACTCTCTTTTTTGATTATTATGAGTATAGTTAAGCTTTATAGGTTTTATATATTTTGGATTTTTTAGCTCAGTAATAGAGTCTATTTTATCCATTTATACTCTTTGTTTCGTTTGAGAAATTAAAGTAACAACAGCTATCTATTTTCATTTGTTTTACAAATTTAGTGCTATTTTCAAGATGAAGTCTGATACTTTCATTGTAGTTTTTAGAAAGTTTTACAAAGGCTTTTTTCTCTTTGTTTTTAAGTTTTTTAGTTGTAAGTTGGATTCTTTTTGCTGGGTTTATTGCACGAGAGTTTTTTCTAAGTTCAAAGTGTAGATGTGGTCCTGTTGAGCGACCAGTTGTTCCTACATAACCGATTGTTTGCCCTTTTTTTACTTTCTTACCTCTTTTCATCCCTCTTCTAAATGACTTCATATGGGCATATCTTGTCTCATAACCATCTTTATGACGGATTTTGATAAGCTTTCCATAAGCACCCATTCTAGCAGCATAAACTATTCTACCACTTGCAGCTGCAACTATAGGGGTACCACGTCTTGCCGCATAATCTACACCCAAGTGTGCTTTCCATTTTTTTAAAATTGGGTGATATCTTCTTTTTGTAAATCTAGATGAGATTCTTGCATATTTTACAGGGCGTGCAAGTAGCATACTCTCTACTTGAACACCTTTTTCATCATAATATAGTCCATCATTGTTTAGATAAATAAAATGGGGTCTTTTATTAGTCTCAATCATTGCCGCTTTTAGTTGAGGCATAGAAAATCTTTTTCCTAGACGATATTTTTGCTCATAAATCATAACTAAATTATCATCTTTTCTAAGTGCAGTAAAGTCTAGTGAAGTTTTATAGGCATTTGAAAATATTGACACAAGATTAATAGAACCAGTATCTTTTTTAATATCCACAGATGGATTTGATTGAATTTTTAGTGTAAAAGCTTCTGTTTTAGTTGTATAAATAATAGGAATGGCTTCAAATCTATAAGAATCTTTAAATTTATATATATGAATTTGTAGTTCATCATTTAGAGGTATTAAAACTTGTGCTATTTTTTTATCATCATCTCTTAAAAGATGACAGTTAACACCAGCACGAATCTCTTCAACTGCTTTTCTATCATCGTCATCAAGGTTATCTAGTAAGTATTTTCTTGGTAGTTGGTTACTGCTAAGGTAGTCAGAATAAGTAACTCCATTTTGCCAGCGAAAATTTTCAACTTTTGCACTAAATAGAGAAGTCGTTATTAAAAAAAGTATGAAAAATCGTATCATAAATCTAACCCTAAATTAAATAATTTGGAAACTCTATCAAAATTTGGCTTAGTCTGAGGTTTGTTTGCTATAATCACACTATATTTTACAACAGGAATAGATATTGATTAAGCATATATTTTTACTTTTTATTTTTACATTTACTTTAGTTGCCAGTGTTATTAAAACACCAGTTCTTAGTGTAGATAATGAAAATGAATTAGTTACTATAAAAATAAAAAAGATTGACATAGGTGTAAGTGGATTCATAGTTCATAAGTTAGCAAAAGACACTAGTATTATTTTAAAAGATGTATTTGTAGTTAATTTTGATAAAAATACTGAAGTTGCAACTCTTAAAATGAATGACTTTGATCAATTACGTCAAAATTCACTTCCTAGTGGAAACTGGAACGTTGAAGTTGGAGATACTTTAGTTTTAGCTTTTGGATATACAAGAGCCTTACTGATCGCTCCAAATGAAGAAATTTACTATAGAGTAACGAAAGCTACAGACCAAGTACAGTGGTTACATCCAGACCTTTTTGCAACTATTTTATCTTTTAACGGTCATCCAACTCCTTTAAAAGAGGACTTTAGAAAGATGAGTAATGAAATTTCTGTTGGACTAATTTTCTTTTATTTAAACAAAAAACTATTTACCGTAGATGCAAAGAGTATGAATATAATAAATATCTCAGATGCACCGTTAGTTCAAGATAGTGTTAAACTTCCATTCTATAGTAGAGTTGAAGAGATTGATGCAGCTTGGTGGGGAGAAGGAAGTGGTGAGTTAGATGAGTATGAGCCTTATTACTATGAACTTCTTTTAGAGAATAATCCTGATAACGAACAACTTAAAAATTTATATAATAAGTTTCAAAATAAGGAGTAAAATATGATTGAATTTGCACATCTACAACACTTTACTTCAATAGTAGGTGAAGAAAATATCTACAGTGATAAAGCTCACTTAATCGCTTACTCTTACGACGCAACACGTGAGCATTTTGAACCAGACGCAGTTATTTTTCCACGTGATGAAGCTGATATAAGTGAGATTTTAAAGTACTGTAATGAACATAAAATTATTATAGTTCCTCGTGGTGCTGGAAGTGGTTTTACTGGTGGAGCGTTACCAAGTTCTGGTGGTATTGTTTTAGCGATGGAAAAACATATGAACAAAATCCTTGAGATTGATGTTAAAAATATGGTTGCTATTGTTCAGCCTGGTGTTATTAATATGGATTTGCAACGTGCAGTTGAAGAGATAGGTCTTTTTTATCCGCCAGATCCAGCTTCTCAAGAGTATTCAACTCTTGGTGGGAATGTTAGTGAAAATGCTGGTGGTATGCGTGCTGCAAAGTATGGAATCACAAAAGATTATGTAATGGCAACTCGTGCAGTTTTACCAAATGGTGATGTTATTAAAGCTGGAAAGAGAACTATCAAAGATGTTGCTGGATATAACATAAGCGGTATTCTTATCGCTTCAGAAGGAACTTTAGCAGTTTTAAGTGAGATTACTCTTAGACTGATTCCAAAACCAAAGTTAACTAAAACAGCTATGGGGATATTTCCAACTGTAAATGACGCTATGGAAGCAGTTTATAAAACAATGGCAAGTGGAATTACACCTGTTGCTATGGAGTTTTTAGACAACTTAACTATTCGTGCAGTTGAGAAAACTTTTAAAAAAGGTTTACCAATTGAAGCTGGAGCTTTACTCGTTACTGATGTTGATGGAAATTTAGAAGAAGATTTAAATTTTCAACTTTCACAAATTGAGAAAGTTTTTAAAGAGAATGGATGTAGTGAATTTAAAATTGCAAAAGATGAAAAGGAAGCCGCAGATATTTGGTTCGCACGTCGTAATGCTTCTCCTGCTCTTTCAGTATATGGAAGTAAAAAACTCAATGAGGATGTAACTGTTCCAAGAGCTGTTTTACCTGAACTTTTAGAGAAGTTTTATGCAATCGCTGATAAATATCAAATAAACATCCCATGTTTTGGACATACTGGTGATGGTAACGTTCATACAAATGTAATGGTAGATGGAGGCGATCCAGTTCAAGTGAAAATAGCTTATCAAGCGATTGAAGAGGTTTTCCAAGCTACTATTGATTTAGGTGGAACTTTAAGTGGTGAGCATGGAATAGGACTGGCAAAAGCACCATATATGCATATGGCATTTACAGATGAGGAGATGAATCTTTTCAAATCTATAAAAATGGCGTTTGATCCTAACAATATTTTAAATCCTGCAAAGATGGGACTTAACTAGGAGAAGTTGTTTTGCAAAGAGTAGTAAATAAAAAGAATTTACATAAATTATTTTCACATGTAAAGTTTTTCATTGGTACATTTATAGACAAAGAGTTAACGCTTTATGCAGCTTCTCTTAGTTTTTATACTATTTTTACAATCATTCCACTTCTTCTTATAATGCTTACACTCCTAACATCGCTTCCAAGTTTTGCAGAACATTATGAGACTATTAAAACTTTTATATTCTCAAATTTAATGCCTGTTAATTCTGAATCAATAATGGGTCATATAGATGGATTTTTGCAAAACTCGGCAAAGATGGGAGTTATCGGTTTAGCTATGATTTTAGTCGCATCTTTACTCTTTTTTCAAAACTTTGAGTATATCGCTAACAAAATCTTTCATGCAAAAAAACGAACTCTTTGGGAGTCTATAACTACTTATTGGACAATGCTTACACTGACTCCAATAGCCCTAGGAATCTCGTTTTATATCACTGGTTACATAGCAACCATAATGGCAACAAATGAGTACGCAACTTTTAATATACTTCCATATGTTCCTCATCTTATCATTTGGGCTTTGTTCTTTTTAATTTTTCAAATCGGACCAAATACAAAAATCAATCCAAAAGCTTCAGCAATAAGCTCACTTATAATCGCAATAGTTTTTTCAATCTCTAAAAATGCATTTATTTATTATGTATTTTTTAATAAATCATATACAACAATGTATGGCTCATTTGCTATTTTGATGTTTTTATTTTTATGGATATATGCCTCTTGGATTATTTTTATATATGGTTTAAAGCTATGTTATATAATCGATAGAGTATATAAAAATAGAGATACCAAGGCTCAGTAAAAATAATTTTCAAAAGACAGCTTAGTAATAATTAATAAATAGTATGTAATTGTTTTTCTACTATATTATGTTAATTAAAAATAGTACAATTTCAGAAAAACTAATAAGGCGTAACCATCAATGGCAATAAATATTAGTGAAGAGTATTTAGATTCTATTTTAGATATTATAGAAGAAAATGAAAATCTAATTATATATGATTACAAGGATAAAGAAGATCAAATTTTATTTTCTAAAGATTTAGTAGATAAATTTCATCATATTATAGATGATATCACTAAAGATAAAGATAAAGATAAAGAAAATGCAAAAGAGATATTAAAATTTATCATAAGGGAAACTTTAGAACTATGCAGTAGTGATTTAATAGTAAGTAAAAATGGTAATTATTTTATTAAACTACTTGATGA
>Ga0209345_10001332_pt1 | contig 29683 bp, 11 predicted proteins | sample Cruoilmetagenom7_FD_187294 | JGI IMG/M metagenome (GOLD analysis project Ga0209345, IMG submission 187294) | Oil polluted marine microbial communities from Coal Oil Point, Santa Barbara, California, USA - Sample 7 (SPAdes) (version 2) | ecosystem: Environmental > Aquatic > Marine > Oil seeps ...
GCCGCCAATCATCCGGTCCGCACCAGCGCGGCCACGCATAAGGTCGTCGCCACCTGTGGCAGAGCTCACGTCCGTGCTTCTGATTTCCGACAGGCGTGAGGTGCCGGTCGAGGTCTCGAACAGGATCAAACCGTTGTCACCGATCAGCAGATCATTTCCATCCGTGGCACCTGCGTTGCCCTGAACGTCATCGCCGTCAATCGTATCACCGCCGAAGCCACCAATCACAATGTCAGCGCCCGCATCGGCCGCAATCGTATCTGCACCGCCAACAAAATCACCTGCACTTGTCACTTGCGACAGGATCGACGTGCTCGGTGCCATACTGTCATCGAGCGTCATATCAATCCGGCCATGATCACCAAGGATCACGTCATCGCCGTCTACCGCGCCCAGATCAACCACCGCAGCATCACCACGGATGATGTCACCGCCCAGACCACCAAAGATCAAATCACCGGCAGCATTGCCAAAGAGCGCATCCGCGGCACCGTTGGTCCGGTATGTTTCTGCAAACTGCAACACACCGTGCAACAGATGGGCATAGCCAGCGTCGCCAAAGATCAGATCAGCGCCATCGCGCGCTTCGGCTCCTGCCCCATCGGCATCACCAAATACAGTGTCGTTGCCTACGCCACCGATAAGCATATCGCTGCCTGCGTTACCGCGCAGCGTATCGTTACCGCCGATCGACAATTCAACCGAGTTTACTCGCGAGACGAAGGTATCCACTGTCTCACCGATGACAGGATTCAAATTGGGGGATGCGCCAAAGTCAAAGGTCACCCGACCCAGATCACCGAATACGACGTCATCATCGCTCAGCACTCCAGCATCACCGACGCCTGCTGTGATATCATCGTCCGCCTCACCGCCCATGATTATATCGTCGCCCGCACCGGTCGAGATCACATCATCGTCACCGCCTGCATCCGCAATCGCAATCACAAGCCCGGCACCCCATTGCACCATATCAGTCTGGTCTTCGGGGAGAGTCGAGATTCGCAGACCCGATGTCTCGTCAGGCGCGGTTGAGAAGTCAGGCGAGATGGTCATGCCATTAAGGGTGTTCCCCTCGATCAGGCGCGGCTCTTGCAGGAAGCCGGTTCCGTTGTTTACGTCAACATAAAGACCGATCAGACCGGTATCACCACTCGACAGCGGATCACCCTGCAGACCGCTTGCCAGATCGGGCAGCGGTAATGTCTGGTTGGTGTTCAACACGCCAAAGCCAAACGGCCTCACGGCAAGGCCGCCGATCACATCCGGCGTCTGACCAAGACGGGTGACAACCGCGCTTACTCCGTTTGCATTGGGAATCCCGCGATAATCCACACGGCCAACATCGCCCAGAACAATATCCGCACCACTGCCGGTCAGGATTGTATCCTTGCCAGCGCCACCGAAGACAACCACATCCATTGAGGAGCCTTGAGCGTCAAAACTGTCATCGCCACCCTGCAAATCAACCGAGAGATTTCCATCCGCTGGATCAATAATCTGCCACGTGGCATCTATGCCGAAGGCATCGATCGGGCTATCAATATTCAGCGTATTTGCGTCATTTCCAAGGATCCAGCGCTCAGCCAATTGCAGCCCGTCTGCATCCAGAATGCGAACTTTCTGGCCCAGATATTCATCAACGGCAAAGCTGCCATCAAGGGTAAGAGTGGTCCGGAAATCTGCTGCGTCCTGCGCGTTTTCCAGCACAGCGGACACGCCGGCAGCCAAGAGACGCTCTTCTTTGTGGATATCGGCCGTGACGGTATCGCCCACACGCACGCCCGGCTGGTTCGGATCAGCAATTTCGTCGCCGGTGCGGATGATGGTCCAGACCCGTCCGCCATCATCACGGGTTGGCGTCCCCTTGATTTCAAAGTCATTGTAGCCCGCACCAAGCGTGATATCGATCACTTCAAGGTTGCCGAACGTGATACCGCCTGCGCGCTCACGCTCACCGATCACGGTGTTTGGCCCCATGTTTAGTCCAAACAAACGGTTGGCGGTCAGAACACCGCTGCTGTCTGCCGGGCTGTCATCATCATTCACAAACATCACATCAACCGATGCGACTTCTTCAACAAAGAAATTGAGGCTTTCGGACGTCAGGGCATAGCCCACATCCCCCGTCAACGCCTCAATTACAGTGCCGTTTTCATCTGTAGCAAGCTCGTAGGGCGCATTCAGCGTAAAGACGACTTCGTCATCGGCCAGATCGGCCGTCCCTTTGGTGTCAATCTGCGCGTCGATGATCAGGCGGAACTGGTCTGTCACGGACTCTGCATTCTGGGCCGAGACGATCTCGATGGTTTTGCCAACAAGCGCGCCGATTTCCGCATCAGTGGCCAGCGGGAAAGGCTCGGCGGTGTCATCAACAGAGACGCGCAAGCGCAGATCATCCAGCACAATTCCCGTCAGATCCGTACGGCTCACGGTGATTTGCGTGTTACTTGCCGAATTGTCGATTGCCAGTGCCGTGCCAATGCGCGGCTTGGCATTCAGTTCACCCGGCAGGCGCACAGGCTCGGCCAAACCGTCCAGCGATCCGCTGCCGCCTGCACCGTCGATATAAACAGGTCCAAGGATGCCAGCCAGCGTGGCAGGACCAGGTGCAAACACTTTGGTATCCCCGCCGTCCACAACGGCATCGTCAACCGCAGCCACCGAAATGACCATGGGTACGTCCCATTTGTCAGGTGCAAAGGTAGCCATCACTTTTGTTACCAGATTGCCACCTGAATCGAATTGCTGGTTCCCGCTGGCATCCAGCGCCGCCACTTCGGTGAGCGCAATGGTATCGCTGCCCTGCGTAATACCCGTGATCTGGAGCTGTACCAGATCATGGCGGATTCCGCCTGTGAGGGTGGATTTTGTGACCAACTCTGTAAGATCAACGGTCACTGCAGCACTTGGCTGCCCCGTCAAGACCAGCTCATAGGTATCGCCTGGGCCGCCCTCAATCACATCTGTCGATCCCCCGGTTTCACGCAGCAGCAGCGTTGGCGCGTCATCATCCGAGATCGTCACCAGAACGCTTTGGGCAAAGGCTTTGTCAAAGGTAGGAAGTTCGAAAGTATAGGAAACAGCAATCTTGCCGGACCGCTCTGATGGCTGACCCGCGGCATCGATAAACATGATGACGCCAGAGCCTTCCACGACAACATAGTCCCGCCCTTCAATCTGGGCGACGTTATCAACGGTAAATGCGGTGATCGCTTCGGGCACCTGCGTCAAACTGAACGAGGTAACCGGTGCACTGGCTGGAATATCGAGGGCCAACGAGGTGCTATCCTCGGTCACCTCAGCAAAATCAGGGGCAAAACCAAAGCGGATCTGCTCTGAATGCGCACCTTCGCGCGCAACGTCATTCACCGCGCGCACTTCGAGCAAGACACCGCCCAAGGCATTTGCAGAGGTGAAATCAATGGATGTGACCGCTGCGGCACCCTCAGCCGCGCCGACAGCCACCAGACTGATCTGTGAGGTGTCATAATCCAGCGATAGGGTCATCGTATTGCCCCCCGCTACAGGCTGGTTCAGACGCAGGCGCAGCACGTCGCGCTCACCCTCTTGATCGCCGTCTGATCCTTCAATCACAGCAGTTAGCGTGTCGTCATCCGCGATTACATTGCCTGCGCCGTCAAGCGCGATGTTCTGATCAACAATCAGGCCCGGCGTGTCGTTGTCATTGATCGTCACTTCAACGCTGCGGGTTTGCAGCCCGTCATACAAGCCGATGCTGAAGACGGTATCTGCCGCAGGATTAACGCCCCAGATGCCGTTCAACGTCAGTTCGGTCGCGGTGTTGCCGATAATCAAAAGCTCTTGGCCCGCGCCCGTGCCACCCACGATCTTGAGCTTGCGCCCGATCATGCTGTCGTCCGCGCCAAATTGCAGCGAAGCACCAGAGGCCGTTGTCGCAGTAAGAGTGGAGCGGTCGTCGAAAATTTCTTCGGCTTTCATCTCGGTCACAATATCGACGAGGCCGGTTATAGCATCCGAGACGCGCAGGACAAAACCGGACTGCAATGTAGCAGGCAGATCATCCGCGTCCCAAGCGCTGTCAAATTCAAGCTGCATCGTCGCGCCAAAATCTACAGCGCCCGTGATGAAACGGCTTTGCCCAAATCCAGGCCCGGACGAGATCGTCAGACTGCGGCCCAGCAGATCATCGGGTGTCTGCCCCTGCAAAGCGGTTTTCAGAACAACCATCGATGTAGCTGTCGCCTCGATCGTCGCATTGGCATCCACCACAACATCAACGCCCGATTTGAACAGATGCGTCACAACGCCGTTAGTCTGGTCTTCATAGGCGTCATCATCATAGTTGAACGACACCGGAAGGTTGCTTTGACCGTCGAGATCGCCGCGTGTGAACAGGCTGCCGGGGGTCTCTTGACGGATACCGTCGGCAATAACCGACACATTTTGCGCAACAGCCCAATTCGCCGCCGTAAACGTCAGCGTGACTGCAGACCCATCCGCTTTGACACTTGCGCCACTGGCTGTGCTTTCAACGCGGAAGGCATATTTGCTTTGATCGCGACCATCGGGTGAAGGCAAAGGCGCGCCCACAATGATCTGCACATCGCGCGTTGGCGCCCGTGTCAGAACAACGGAGTAGACATCGCCAAGGGCATCGCCTTCGTCAATGATTGTGCTACCCTGAGTTTGGGTGATCACGGCAAAGGCCTGATCATTGTCCGCCACATTTGCCGAAACGCCAAAGACCTTCTGACCGTCATAGCGCGCATCCGAAGAAGTCATGTCGTGGGTGATGATGCCGGAATGGCCCCGCAGATCATTGGAGACCACAGGCGGTGTTGGCCCGCTGGCACTGAAGGTATCACTGCCCAAGCCGCCGAACAATTCGGTGAACACTGTACTCTTGGTGGATTGCAGGAAGAAGCGGTCGTCGCCCTCACCCCCGTCAACCCGCAGGCTTTCGATGTTTACGAAGCTCACATTCAAACCTGCGCCAAACACGCCCTCGTCCGTGATGACAAAATCATCACCGAATTCCGTGCCGATCACAACCAGCGTATCATAGCCGTCACCGCCATTGATGTTGAGGGGCGCATTCACGGCATACCGCACCGTGTCTGCACCGGCACCGCCAGTCAGATCCGTCCGCTCGCGCTGCGGCTCGGAAGAGCCGATCAGGGCAAAGGCGCGTACTTCGAAAAGATCATCGCCGCTTTCGCCATTAAGCTGCAAGGCGGCAAGGTTGTGATAGACAACAAAGGTATCGTCCCCGATGCCACCATTCACAGTCATCGGGAAACTGATCCCGTTCGACAGCCAGCCGCGCGTCGTCTCGATCGACAAGAAGAAATCGTCAGCATCAATGCCCGTATCGATTCCGCCATTCTCGGCGTTCACATTGCGTGCGGTGCGGAACAATTGGCCAATCTGGAACTGGTCAGCGCCGGCGCCACCATTGAGCGTCATCTCCGCTGCGGTGTCATCGGCCGCAAAAATGTCATCTCCACCGTGACCGTTTACGATCAAACGCTCAAGCGTGGCACCATAGTTGACCCGCTCGACGTAGAATTCACCATTCAAACCCGCGATAAACGCGTTCGTACCGGACGCATCCGAGCGCACAAGGAAGCGGTCGGCACGGTCCGTGCCGTTGACCTCAAGAAGGTCCACATCACCGGAATCGCCGGCATCTACAATGGTAATCCGGCTGTCTGTAGTCCCACCAGAAAAGTTCACGCGATAGGTATCGCTACCCTGTCCGCCGTTCAGATCATCCGAGCCTTTGGTGGCTGTGATCAAATCGTCGCCGCCACCGCCCTCGACCGTGTCGGCACCCGTGCCGCCATCAAGGATGTCATTATTTTCTCCACCTTCAAGCCGGTCAGCCTGACCGCCGCCCCGAAGATCGTCCATGCCCGCACCACCGCGCAGATGGTCGCTGCCGCCGCCGCCCAGAACCAGATCATCACCGGCCCCTGCCGTCACATCATCATTGCCCATACCTGCGATAATAATGTCTTTCGAGCCGCCCGAAGTGATCACATCACCCGCGCCGTCTGCCCCAATGGCCAAACGCTCCAGCAGAACATTAACATTGCTCGCGTCCGTCAACGCCGAGAGGTTTGCGACAAAGTCATCCGACGCCGCAACCAGCAAGGACGACATAATCCGCCCGCTGTCGCCGAAGATCAGATTGTTGCCCTCACCGCCCGAAATCGTATCAAAGCCGCTGCCGCCAAAGATCATGTCTTTGCCCGCATTACCGCTGACCATATCGTCGCCATCAGAGGCGAAAATCACGTCGTGGCCCGCGCCGCCAGTGATATTGTCAGCGGCACCACCACCGTCAACATCTGTAACGCCGCCATTGTGCAACGCATTGAGGTTGCTCAGAATTTTTATACCTGTGCTGGCAAAGCTCAAAGTCCCGCCATCACCCAGAAGCAAATCGTTGCCGGACCCGCCGTCAAGTGTATCGCTATTGCCCGCTCCGATGACAATATCATCACCTTCGCCGCCAGAAACAGTATCTCGCCCGTCCGTCGCTGTCGCTTTGGAAGACACCACGGTCTCTAGCAGATTGGCCTGATCACCCAACACAAGGTCATCGCCCGCGCCGCCAAATACGTCGTCATCACCCGAACCACCGATCACAAGATCGTTGCCGCTGGACCCGGTGATCGTGTCGCTGCCTGCGCCACCGTCAAGCAGGTTGAACCTGGACGACACCACAGTCGGTGTCTGATTATTGGTGAACTGGATCAGGTCGTTCCCTGCACCACCACGAATGTCAAAGTGGACTTCGTTCCCATTCCAGCCTTCCAGCGTAATGTTATCATTGCCGTTGCCGCCATCGATAACAATCGTCTGGCCCTTGCGAACTTGATAGGTAAATGCCGCGCCACTTGTTGGGCTGTCTTCACCAAAGCCATTCGGGGTCGTAAAGACATCGACGTTGATAAAGTCACCCGCATCAGTACCCTTGCGCACCGTGACGGTTTCACTAAAGTCCGTCGGATTGCCCAGCAAACGCTGCGGCGCAAATTGACCGGTGTTGATGATCAGATCGCCATTGGCAGCCTCAGAGGCCACGATTGGAGGGCGGAAGAAATCAATCTCGAATTCGGCAATCGTGAACGGATCAACCAGATCCCATTCTTTGTCGATCTCGAACAAAAATAGATCAATCTTTAGGAAGGCAAACAAGCGCGCAAAAATCTCGCCCGTTACGTCAAAGATCGCAAGCGGCGCAAGCAATTTATCCGCATCATCCGGCGCGCGCGTCTGGTTCACGAAGTTCGATACCAATTCGTTGATCCGCACCTTGCCATCGTTGTCAGGGTCAAACAGATCAAACAGAATTTCGATGAACAGACCACCGGCCACACCCGCCCGCGCCACACCGAGGTTCAACTCGGCAGCCGCCGTAATGCCACCAAGGAACGTCAATTCTGGGACGTCGGCACCAGTGCCATCGGCGTTTTCACGGTCAGACACATATAGTCCGTCCAGCAACAACAGCGGGTTGCGGAAATCACCGTCTACAAAGCTTGAAATACCCGTCGTGTCATAGCCAAAGGCAAAGTCAGCGACAAATTCAATCCCTAGGTTCAGCGAGACCCCCAACGGGCCAAAGATCGAGAAAAAGAAGCTCTTTTCGAAATCGGCAACGAGAGGCGCCAGATCATAGGTCACAAGTGTGGCCTCATCGCCCATCAGCAGACCGAATATCTGGCTGGGGTCGGACAGGATCGGGAAGGCAAACGCGCCATTGGCCTGCAAGAGACCCTTCATGGTCCTCGCACCTTTTTTGTCCGCGTTGTTGCCGTTGGCCGCTGCAGTATCGATTTCGCTGTTCACATCACTGGTTTGCAGCGTGCCACTGGCTTTGCGCTGCTGATAGACATCATTCCCCGAGAACCCGTCACCAAACGGATTGCTGCCTTCACTGCTGCCATCAAGATTGTCGAATATGACAAAATCACCGATCGGGATAACCAGATTGATGTTGCTTTCCGCAAGCTCGGCCACGGTGTTGACCAGCGTGATCACTTCGGCAATCGCCTTGATCATGCCGGGATCGACCTTGCCCGCAGTGGCGGCGATATCCAGCATCGTCAGGTTCACGCCGAACACATCAATCAGCGGGATTGGAGCCGTCAGAACATCAATCAGTGGCTGCAATGGCTCTGTCACCTCAGCCACTTTTTCAACAATAGGACCAAGAACTTCAGTGATATATTCACCCAAATCCAACTGCACATTGTTGAATGCAAGATATTTCATGCCGTCCGCAAGCGACGCGCCAAGATCGTCTGACTCACCGCTCCCGATCAAAACAAACGTGTTTTCAAATTCCCACAAGAAGTCGAAATCAGCCATGATCGAAGGGAAGCCAGAAGCACTGTTACCGCCCAACAAGCTCGGCGATATGCCAAGCGTCGCGTCCAGAACGGCCGCCGCGGTTACATCAATCCCGAAATTCAGACCAATCTCGCCAAATTCAGCGAGACCCAGGCGGTTCCGGTCATCGCCCCCACCGCTTTCAACATCGTCGGTCACATCAAGCGAGACTACAGCGGTCAATTCGGTCGTCTCGTCCAAGCCGTCGCCGTCAATATCACGCCCCGAGGACGTCTCGGCGTTTAGACCCAGAAAGCCCAGCTCGCCGCTGATAGAGCCCCTCGGCGTTGCCGTTGCGGTGAATTGCAGTTCCTTGATCTCGTCGCCATTTTCGTCGATCTCATTACCCACATCAAGGTAGAAGCCTTCCTTGGTCGAAAGGCCAAAGCCAAGATTGAGCGCCCAATCAATGCTCAGGTCCATCTCCGCCTCGGAACGCAGACCAAGACCGGGAATGCCGATATCAAACCCAAGGTCGATGTTGCTGAGATCGTCGGGTAACAGCTCTGCCCCGAGGGTGAAGTCCCAGAATATGTCGGCAGCGCTAATGTCTGCACCTTCAAACAAGACCTGACGCAGGGCTTCTCCGTCCAGCGCGATATAGTCGCCCGCCGTTTGTTCGGTCAGGTCAGCCCCGTCAATCGCAAGCAACAAATCCAAGCCATCTGGCCCAAGCAGATCGAATAACAGGTTTGAGATCACGTTGAGGTCGGCATCGGTAAAGTCAGCAGCTGCATCCTCGATCGCGTCCACAGCATTGCGGAAGTCACCGATAAAGTTATCACGGAAATCACCGATAAAATCAGATGCATCGGCAAAGGATGACCCAACAAGTGGCAGATTCAATTCTGCCAATGTGCCAAATAGATTGTCGCCCAGCAGCCCGAGGAACCCGTCAAAGCCGTCAACGGCGAGCCGGATGTTGTCAAAGATCGACAGGCGCGAGAAATCGAAAGTCTCAAGGTAGGAAACAAGCTCGCTGATATCGATGACAACATTGCCGCCGGTGACCGCCGCATCCAGCGATGCGTCATTAGTCGCGACAACAAGCGATGCAATGTTGGCAAGGTTGCCCTGCGAAGTGGTGAGCGCGGTGCCTGAGGAATTCTCTGTGATGGCGTCACCTACACGGATTGCTCCGATATAGTTGGCATCATTCGGGAAAAACAGTGGCAGCACACCTTCGACGGTGCCATATGCGCCGTTCTGGTTACCACCAATGTCGAAAACACTGCCCAGCTGGATGTCCGCCAGCGCGATGGCCTCCAGTCCGGCATCTGCCCATGAAACCGCAGCACCAGCATTGATCTCCACGCGCGCCGTCTCGGTGTCACTGTTCTGGATCGCCAAGGCAAGCGGCCCCAGCGAGGCGTTAAAGGCAAGGTCTTCACCGCCGACACTCAGTGTCGCTTCAAGCGCTGTTTCATCCAGCAAATAGACGGAATCCGCCACCGAAGAGGACGGATCAAGAATGGTATCAAGGTCAATGCCGAAGGCCAGCGTCATAAAGACACCGCCCTCTGCCCTCAGACCCGCCGAGCCGGAGAAATCAACGATCCCACCGATGCCCAGATCGTCAAAAATGTCGCCAAAGCCAAGATCGGCAAAGCCCACATTCATGGTTTCGCTAAAGGCGGTGCCCAGATTAAGGCTGAAGGTCAGCATTTCCTGATCGCCGTTGTCTTCAAAGCCGATGCTGAAGGCTTCAAGCGCGTTATTCGTAGTTCCGGTAGCAAGCTCAAACGCTTCGCTCAATGTCGCCGAGGACAGACCAATCGCGTCATTCAACGCGTCTTCGAGGAATTGCAACGATCCTGCAGGATCATCGCGCAGCGCATTGATATAATCGCGCAGATCATCGGCCATGGCCAAGACATCGCGGATGGATTGATCAAGGACAGGAATGTCTTGATCAAGGAATTCGAAGCTTTCGAAATCGGCAAGGAAATCTGCGACAAGGATCAGCGCGTCAAGAATTTCATTCAGGCCGAAGTTACTGATCCCGTCGCCCAGTATGGCCGATACATCAGGCAGATCGACAGAGACAGAGGGGCGCAGCACCACGTTCTCAATGACCGCTGTTTGCAAGGTGGTGACAGGCGCACCGGGGCTGATCTCGCGCAGGTTTTCAAGCGTGACCGTGGTTGTGGGCCCGTTGGAAAGCGTCGCGATTGTTGCATCGAAGATCGTGCCATCCGCGTTCGTGAACCGCAGGTCAGCACCCACAGCGAGGACATCGCTTAGGTCCTGCCCGACACTAAAGCTGTCAGGCCCTGTAACGTTCAGGCCGCCATATGTGTCAAATCGCGTCCCCAGAAACGGGTCGCCAATGGCCAGAACGTCGACGCCAAAGCTGACGGAGGTATTCCCGCCCAGAATCGCGCTCGACAATGCGTCAAATCCGGCGGAACCGCCTTGCAACGACAGTTCAAGATCAGCGCCACCATAGCTGGTCGCGTCCGGATCGCCGCCTGTCCCCTTGGCAAAAGTGATTTGGGGCAAGGCCAAAAGGTCCAGCGGGCTGTCGCCATTTCCGAATGTCTCGATTATCTCACCAAGCGTCAGAATGTCATCACCGGCAGGCGCGCCCACTGATGTGTTGAACCCAAATGTGGCGGTCGCTGCAAAATTCGCTGTACCTGTCAGGTTGACACCGATGAACCCGAGGCTTGCCTCGGCCTCGACGCCGGTCTCAAGCACGCCTTGCCCGCCGCCCTGTCCTGCGTCGCCCACGATAGCGTTCAACCGCACACCGACGAAATCGGTATCTCCGTTGCCTGTCGCATCAATACCAACACTGCTATCTATGGTATAGGTGCCTGCTGTCAGGTTACCGACACCTGTCAGGCGGATGCTGGTTCCGATATACTCTGTCAAATCAAAGGCTTCGGAGTACACCACATTACCAGCGCCATATACCGCAAGATCGCTGATCAACCGTCCTGCTTCGGCCTCAAAGGTAAAGCTGCCCACATCGGACAGGTCGTCACTGCGCAGGAACAGACGGTCCGCCAGTTGCACGCCACCAATGTCGGTCCCCGTGATCACCCCATCCGGCGTCTCAGGGGTTGAACCCGCGATAGTTACGGCCGTATCTGTTCCAACGATCCCCAGATCGGATGCTGCGGTTGAGCCATTTGTCGCCTCGACCGAACGGAGCAGAACGCCTCCATTGTTATAGCTGATCTGAATGCTTTTGCCGGATTCGTCCTCTGCCGTCAGGTCGTCATCCGGGGTGACAATCGCCTGCAGGTTGCCCGCGCTATCGGCGGCCTCGATCGCGGCGAGCACATTGCCCAGATTGACTGCATTTGTCAGATCGACAGTAAAGACCGTGCCATCATCTAAACGGATTAATATGTCATCGGTGTTTGACGCACCCGCTTCAAAGCCCAGTTCAGGCACGCTGTTTACAACGGTAAAATCATTCGCACCCAACGGGTTGCCGGATTTCACCGTCAGCACCAGCAGGTTGCCCTGATAATCGGCCTCGATTACTTCAGACAGATCCGACGTGGTGCCATTCAATGCTGTCCAATCAGGCCCGCGCGCCTCGGAGATGGCCGTGTTCAAATCGGCGACCAGATCAATAATATTACGATTCAAAGCCTGAGTGCTGCCGCCATCAACAGACAACGTTGAACTGGCAGGGACCACCACATCATAGGCCGTACCGTCAATATTCAGCGTCAGGGTCACATCATTGGCAAACACACCGACGCCCTTGGCAACCGTGCGCGCCGCTTTGAGAGTTTCTGTACCAGCTTGCCCATCATTGATGCCCAAAACCGCAATCGCAGGATCGCTATCTCCGACGTTCAATTGAATGCCAACACCTGCGCCCGCAGAGAACACGAGTGTGCCGGTGCCATCCACCGCCGCCGTGATACCGGTCGCACCGGCAGACAGATCGGCGTTGATCAAACCCGCAATAGTTGCGGCGCTCACTTGAAGATCCTGATTGGCCAACTGCACTTGCGTGCTTGTACCGGCTGTGGTGTTCATAACCGTAAAGTTCAGTGTCGCAATGCCTGTAGGCACTCTTGTTCCCGTGACCGCCTCTTCAGATTTCGGCTGCACTTTCAGCGCGCTCAACAAGGTCTGCGGATCCATATCGCCCGTGTCAGAGGGCACGCTCCCCGCAGGGACGCCCGGGATCGGGTCACCCGTGACTGGGTCGATCGTGACCGGGCCCGGCGTGAAATCAGTGGTCAGGTCAATCCCGAAACCAATCTGCAAATCGCCCTGCCCTGTCAGGACAATGCGGCTGTCGCTGCTGACGCTTGCCAGCTCGCCCAGATTGAGATTGAAGTCGGTTTCAAGCTCTGTCGCGAACAGGCTGCTCGACAGGGCCAGATCAAATATGAGCTGGTCCTCTGTGGTGTCATAACTAAAGCCTCCCGGCAGGATGCCGCGATCCTCGAGAATATCAAAGAAGCCCTGCGCAGAGCTGAAATTCGCGCCGTTAAAGCGGTTCAGCAAACCTGCCGTATCGTCGCCTAGGCCAATGTTGTTCTGCAGCGCCTCAAGGGTCACTTCCATGTCACGTTGCAGGCTTGCGCGGGTCGTATTGAAATTCACAGTCACGCTTGCAGCCAAAGCCGCACCAAGCTGGCCGCTAAGATCGGCCACAGTCCAAGAGCCGCTGGCTCCGGCAGTGATCAGCGCCGTATCGACAAGACCGCCCAGCGTATTGTCGAACTGGACAGAGGCCACAGTCGTATCGACGACTTTTAGCTCAAGTGCTGTTCCGACACCGCGGAATTCGATGAATTCGGCCAGACCTGCCTGCCCCAAAGCATCATTCAGATCGGTGACCAGCTTGTCCGATGCATCTTTGACGCCATCCGCGCCACGATCGTACAAGATGAGATCGGACAGCATGCCGCCCAGATCAGCGATGTCATCCAAACCTCCGGAGACAAAGGGAAGATTAATGTCGGACAACAAAGAGCTATCGGTCGCGTCTTCCATCCAGACGATGAAATCAGCCAACATCGAAATCAGATCATCAGCAGAAAAATCATTGAAATCAAGGAAGTCCGCAACATTGCCGCCCAGAGTGACCTCTGCACCTTCGCCGTCGAACAAATCTGTCTTCGAGAACTCAAGGGTCATCTGCCCCAAGCTGGCCAAGCCACCACCCGCAGCGAGCGTTAAGCTGCCATCGAGGTTCGCATTCCCGCCCAAAGAGAACACATCAGAGTTAAAGTTGTAGCTGGCACCGGTCGTCGACAACGTGAGCGCAGCGGCTAGGCTCGAGCCACCTGTGGCCCCTGTAAAGGAAGCGGCACCAGTCGCGTTCACGCCTGCGGCCGCATCCAGACTCCCGGTGATGACCCCTTCCAGAACGCCAACCTGCGCTCGGGTATCGAGGTCCAGATCAGCCACAAATCCCGCGCCCAAGCTATTGATTTCGCCGCTAACACCCGAGGCGCCAACCGTCAGTGAGGCATTTACGACGGCACCGACGCCCAGACGCGCTTCGGCCTGCGCGTCCAGCTCAAGCCCGACTGCATCGGCTTTCGCGCCGAGATCAATCGCCAGTCCTGTTTGCCGCGCCGCTGACAGCTCGAAATCAAAAATAACTTCATTGGTCCCCGTGAGACCAAAAGACACCTCGGACAGATCAAGGTTCAACGCACCAAGCCCGACCAGACGTTGCTCAATCGCGTCGCGCAGAATTTGCTCTGGCGTGGCGCTAAAGCCAAGCGCCGAGGCAACGGCATCAAACGTGCCTGTTGTGACGCTCAAGGATTGCACGTCATCCGCTTTGATCTGGAATGCGATCCTGTCATCGATCTCGCTGACAAAAATCCGATCCCCAAGCTCCGCAAGGGTGGCGTTCGTCGCCAGCTCAGCGGCAATACCATTCACGATCTGCTCAAGGGCCGAAGCTGCTGTTACCGCAGGAGAAGGCGTAAGAATTGTCGGCAGGACATCGACGACTAGAGCCTCGTTAATGACCGTGCCGTCTGTCAACGTAAGCGCAACATCAACACTGAATTGACCGGCAGAAATTTGTTCTGTCAGCTTCAGCGGACTCTTTACCGACGGCCCGACCTCACCTGCTGCAAAATTAACTGCGTTCAGCGCCGACTCAAAAACCGCAGCACTGCTGTCACCGGTCGGAAGGGCGGCGATAATTTCCGCACGGGTCGCATCAATCATCTCGTAGAAATCAATGGCCTGCCCAAGGGTGACACCGGCCTGTCCAATCAGTGTGCTTCCCCCGATAAAAGGTAAAGACTGCGCAAATTCGGCAGCGCCGGACAGCCCTGCGAGCACATCAGCAAAAGTATCGAAACCATCACCAACCGCATCAGTGATCTGCGCCAGCTTTAGCGCCAGATCAGGGCCGCTAATCGAAGCTATGTTGTTCGCCGTCCCAGCAGCCAATCCACCAAGAGAGGTGACACCGCTGCCCAACTCGACCAGATCGCCTGCGCTGGCCTGAAAGCTCTCAACATCACGCAAGCTGACTTCACCATCAAGCGCTGCAGTTGCTCCGTCGATGATCCAGGTATTCAGGACGCCTGTACCAGAATTGATAACCGTATCAATCCCATCGCCGCCATTGAAAGTAACTGGAGGAAAGATGAAATCACCCAGAATCAGCTCATCATTCCCAGCTGTACCATCAATCGTGATCGTGCTGACATCAGCAAGCGTATGCGTTTCTGTCACGGTGGACATGTCAGCTCTGATCTTTTCGATCTCAAGGTTGCCGCCATCGATATCTAGAGCAATCTGCGCAAACCCCGCCATCGAGACGATCGGATCAGCTGACAGCAATATCCGCGGCTCCAGCATTTCCACGTCCATCTTCGCCGCCCGCGGCCCCTTGCGCGGTTTTGACAGGATGGCACGAGGGGAAACGGCCCTCAGAAAGCTTGATTTCTTTTTACCAGCAGGTTCGTTCGCACTACCCGAGAGCTGCTCACCAAAAATAAAATCTTTCATGCAGAAGTATCCAATATGTGCGAAGCTTCAACCACGTCTCAGGCTGACGGTTGAAGGCAGTATAATCAAAAAAGCGCATTCAGCGAAAAACATGCCGAACTATACTGATAAAAATCGAGGCAGCAGGTGCGGTTCGAATAAAGTGGCAGGCAGACCACACCCGTAATTATTACAGGTCAATAGACCTCACGAAACTTACCTTAAGTCAAGAAAAACAGAGCAATCGTTAGATTTTCAATTGAAAATTGCAAAATTCCAGATCGATAATTTCGACCAAGGATTGATCCGCTAGCTACGCCCTGTTCCAGGAGGTCGGCTGCTGTGTGATCTTTTTTACGGCCTCGGAACCGGCCTTGAGGCGACCATTGCCAGACACAATCGATCTCGTCGTTGCGGTGCAGTAATGTGCCGCGATCTGGCAAAACCGGACAGCGTGTTAGGGTTTATCCACGATGACGACAGGAGACAGAAGTAAAGCAAAGAGGCAGTTTTTCAGATAAGTTTAAAACCGCAACGGCGCTTGAGGCGCATCGTCAAGATCGTACAAGGCAAGAGATAGCAGCCGAGGACAACAATCGGGCCCAAACAGTACCACCGCATTGCCTCCCAAAAACGACTGGAATACTCGGAGGTTTCTGGAGCGTGATTGCAGTTTACGCCGATCTTAAAAGTTAGTTCAAATAGTCGGCAAGGGGACAGATCGTGCCAGCCTTTAGTAGACTGAAAAGTGCGATTTGCACCTGTTTCATTTAACATCAGCACTTCCAAGCCTTTGGAATTAGGCGCTCACCAACCGCATTATTTTTTGTATTTTATCCAATGATTTCAATACCTACAGGAGTTCGCCTTCCTACTCGCCCACATATTTTCAAATGACTCAACGGATCGTCTAGTTCTGCCGATTTGAAAGTTTAGACATTTCATTTTGTACTGTTGCTTTTGCTGCGCCTCAATCGTCGGCATCTTTTGCTCTAGCTGCTTGGTATAGCGCACAATCACCGCTGGATTCTAACCTGTGAGAATGGCGATGGCCGCATTCGGAAAGTCGCCGATCCGGTGCCCAGTAAACCCTGAATATCCGGCGGCCCTGACGGGTTCCCGCAAGATGTGCTGACCAGATTAAGTCATCATGCCGCGCAAGCTATTGGTTGTGTCTGAGGTAAACCAGAAAAGCAAATTACGGGAGCGATGGATGTTTGCCCTCGGTTGAAACGTCGAGGCAAAAAGCACTGCTGCAACTCAAGCTATGAGTCTCAATTGGAGGTTTGCGACTGGGCGAAAGCGCCCAAGAGCATAACCGGTCCGTTTCCCAGTAGCATGAACCTCTCGAGGCGCTAGCGCTGGAAGCGGGACAACCATTCCTTATTCTCGGTTTCGCTACATCATTGAAAAATTTCACGCACATGCGCGCAGGCCACATTGTTTCCATTGCCGCAATTATTTCCGCGCACGACCAGAATTATGTCGTATTTAGATTGCAAACAGCCCTAAGGGTAAATGAAAATGATAGGTAGCAACGATGGACTGGCTGACATTATTTCTGACTAAATCTTGGGATGCGGTGGTCACTGCGGGCTTGGGAATTCTGACCCCAGCCATTTTCTTCCTGTGCTTGGGCTACTTGGTAAAGCGCAAAGCCCTGTTCCGAGACATTCGCCGCGCTCTTCCAGAGACAGGTCTAAACATCCAAATCATGGTGTTTAACCTTGTTTTTACCGTACCGCTCATTGTGTTTGCCGCAACATTCCTCTCAGACTTCTGGCACTCTACCGGGCTGGTTTTGTATTCCCCGGAGGACTGGAGCGGCTGGCCCGTCGTGGCTGTCGTTGTTGTCGCCATCGTAGTGGGTGATTTTGTTGGATATTGGCGGCACCGGTTCGAACATAATTCTTTCCTGTGGCCGTCACATGCGGTGCATCATTCTGATACTGAGATGACTTGGCTGTCGCTGGAGCGTTTCCACCCCATCAACCGTTTTACGACCTTTGCTATCGACTCCAGCGCGCTTCTGCTCCTTGGCTTGCCGCCCTACGCAGTTGTCGCTAACTCGCTCGTACGCCACTACTATGGTTTCTTCATTCACGCTGATTTGCCTTGGACCTACGGCAAGTGGAACATCCTTTTCGTCTCGCCAGCCATGCACCGCTGGCACCACTCAGCGGACGAGATCGCCTATGGACGCAACTTCGCAACTATCTTTGGTCTGTGGGACTGGGCATTCGGCACCCATTATGTACCCGGTCCATGTGACGGCCCACTGGGCGTGGTCACAGATGAAATGAGCCCAACGCTCTGGTCTCAACTAAGCTACACGTTCCGCCCCAAGGCCTACGCAAAGCTGTTCCGCCGCAATCAAACAGAAACGTAGTGCCGAATGCTTTGCACTGCCCTACAAAACCCGAACCGCGCGTGTCATCACGCGCGGTTCGTTAAGGTAACGGCTCACCGCCAACCGCTCCGACAGCATGCAGGCTAACTGGCCGCTGTCGCACCAGTGATCTTCTGATGAGTATGGATAACCAGCCTCACCGCATTGTCGGGCGTACCATCTTTTAGCAGTACTTTTCTGGGCCATTCCATTGCACTGCGGAATATCGGTCCCCATGCGCCCATCCAACCGGCAGAATTTTTTCGATCATCGCGAGTTCGTCCAAGCTCAGATCACGTGTCGCACCCTCTAAAAGTTGTGCAAAATGCACCGTAGAACGTGTGCCCGGGATCGGGATCACGTGATCGCCTTGCGCCAATGTCCATGCAATCGCCAGACCAGCCGCAGACATCCCGATCTGATTGGCAAATTCCTTGAAAGGTGCAACCGCGGCAATATTGGCGCTGAAATTTGGCTCCATAAAGCGGGGGTTGTTTGCCAGGAACGGCAGTTCCTGTGCAGCGGTATAACTGAGAGGTGTATCAGTAAGAAACGAACGCCCAACAGGAGAGAATGCCACCATGGCCACGCCCAATTCGGCACAGGTCTGGATCAGCCCCAATTCAGGCAGGCGGGTCGATAGAGAATACTCTGATTGGACGGCCGCGACAGGCTGAACCGCATGCGCTCGGCGCAGCGACGTTGGCGCAATTTCGGAAAAACCGATAGCCTTTGCCTTGCCCTCTTTCACCAGACCCCCAAGCGTTCGGGCCACCTCTTCAATCGGGACAGAGGCATCGCGGCGATGCACATAATAAAGATCAACCGCTTCGACACCCAGTCTCTTGAGGCTAGCTTCCAGTTCTGTCCGTAGATGCGAAGCCGAGTTATCGAAAATGTTGCCCGGACCATCGGGGTTGCGGGTAATGCCGCCCTTTGTCGCAATTTTGAAATGCTCTTTGGCCTGTGGATGGGACCTTAGGTAATTGCCGATCACGGTCTCCGACGTGCCCATGCCATAGACGTTTGCCGTGTCGATATGGGACACGCCCACTTCTCTGGCAGCGTCAAGGATCGCATGGCTTTCGGCTTCATTGGTGGGGCCGTAAAAGTTGGAGAACGACATCGCCCCGATGCCAACTGGATGAACAAGAGGGCCGTTCCGGCCAAGGCAGCGAAGTTTCATTGCAGCTTTCCTGATCCTGACGATGCGCGGAAGCATCCGATTGTCAGCACTATCTCAATGGGAACGGGTAATGTCTATGAGACCCTCACCAGATAGTCCGATCCGCAACTATCTATTGGACATCCTTTTAATGTTATAGCCATGCTTGTGGAAAATCAGGAGAAACAAGAAATGGCACTTACAGCGATCATCGAAGCTCATGGCGGACCAGAACAGTTCAAACTGGTCGACAAAGAAGTCGGGGAGCCCAGCAAAGGTGAGGTGCGCATCGCCCACAAGGCCGTCGGCCTGAACTTCATTGATGTATACCAACGCACAGGCCTCTACCCGATGGAACTGCCCCATGCGATGGGTATGGAAGCCGCCGGTGTGATTGAAGCTGTTGGCGAAGGCGTCACGCATCTTAAGGTAGGTGACCGCGCGGCCTATGCGTCTCAGCCACCGGGTGCCTACGCCGAAGCGCGGGTCATGCCCGCAGCACAAGTTTGCCCCCTGCCCGACGGCATATCGTTTGAGGAAGGTGCCGCGATGATGCTCAAGGGCATGACCGTCGAATATCTTTTTCACCGGACATCACCGCTGAAGGCGGGGGACACCGTATTGTTCCATGCGGCAGCAGGTGGCGTTGGCCTGCTGGCCTGTCAGTGGGCCCGCTCTGAAGGGATCACCCTGATCGGCACGGCTGGCACGGATGAGAAATGTCAGCTTGCGCTGGATCACGGGGCCAGTCACTGCATCAACTACAACACGCAAGATTGGGTGGCACAGGTGCGCAGCCTCACAGACGGCAAAGGCGTTGATGTGGTCATGGATGCCGTGGGCAAAGACACATTCGAGGGGTCGCTGGATTCGCTCAAGCCGTTGGGAATGATGATGTCTTTCGGGAATGCCTCTGGTCCAGTGCCACCGTTTGATGTGGGTATATTGGGCAAAAAAGGGTCGCTGAAGATCACGCGGCCGACCCTGTTCACCCATATCAGCGATCACGCCACCTGTCAGGCGATGGCAAAGCATTTGGGCGAAAAGGTGCTGTCTGGCGACGTTAAGATCAATATCGGCCAACGCTTTGCCCTACGCGATGTTGCAAAGGCCCATGAGGCATTGGAAGCACGCAAGACCACAGGCAGCACGATCCTTGAAATCTGATAGCGAGGGCGGCAGGTCAGCCTGCTGCCCCTCCTGCCCTATGGCGGTAAGACCGTTGCGCGACGGCGCACGCTGATCAACAGGCCCACTGTCAGCAAAACAAGTGCTGCGATACTGATCGCGCTCAGGCTCTCTCCCAAAATGAGAGCGCCTAGAATACCACCGCCGCCCGGCACTGCCGCAAGGATTGAGGAGGTGTTACCATTACCGATGGTGCGCGACGCATGGGCAATGAACAAAAGCCCCATCAGATTTGGCACAAAACCCTGATAGACAGCTTGCAGAAGCAGTGGACCGGTTGGCGCGTCCGCCAGACCTGAGGGCAACCACAGGGCATACACAGGCATATACAACGCAGCGTTCACTACCGTCCCGCAAAAGATAATCTGCATCGCTCCCAGCTGCCAACGCTCTGACAAAATGACGTAGAAGGAGAAAAAGACCGCGCCTACGATAAACAGCAGGTCCCCGACCCAGGCAAGTTCGCCGCGTGTGACCGTACCGTCCCACGCCAGCACAATGGCCGAGACAAGGATCAACGCAGCGCCAAAAAGCTGTCGGGGGGACGGCGACGCGCGAAACAACAAAAGACCGATCAAGATGCCCACCAGCGGCAGCACCCCGTTCATAAAGATGCCCCCATGTGCGGCGGGGGCAAACAGAAAGCCTGAAAAGACGCTAAGAATATACACTGGTCCGAGGATGAACGAGACCACCGCAATTTGCGTCAACTTCATCCCGCGCCAAGGCTTGTAATAAATGCACAAAGGCACTGCCACAAACGACGCAAGCCCGTAGCGCATCGCAGCCAGATCATAAATCGTAAGACCGCTATCCGCTGCGACCCGACTGACGATCAGCCAGAAGGACCAGACAAACACAATCGTCCATGCGGCCAGATAGCCGGTCAGTTGGGAAGGAGAGCCGGTGGTCATCGTCGCTGCGCCATATCCTAAAGCACGAGAACAAGCTCCCGAGCCTAAGGAGTAGGAGGTCCCCCCTGCCATGACAAGAGGGGCCTCCGATTCTTACCGCCTGTTACGAAGGCTTACGCTTGATCCCAAGCGCGGTCGCCGTTTTCGTCTTTTACGCGGGTCGGCAGACCGATGGTGTCCAGCAGCGTGAACAGCGGCTTCGGATCCAGCTCTTCGACGTTCATCATCTTGCCATGGTCATAGTCGCCCTGTGCGATCAGCATCGCAACAGCCACTGGCGGCACACCAGCGGTGTAGGAAATGCCCTGACTGCCGACTTCGTTATAGGCGTCTTTGTGGTCGGCGACATTGTACACGAACACTTCGACTTCTTTGCCGTCTTTGACACCTTTGACCAGATCACCGATGCAGGTCTTACCAGTGTAATTCGGCGCAAGGCTGGATGGGTCAGGCAATACCGCCTTCACCAGCTTCAGCGGCACAACCTCAAGCCCTTCGGCTGTCGTTACCGGCTGCTCTGACAGCAGGCCAAGGTTTTGCAGCACGGTAAAGACGTTGATGTAGTGATCGCCGAAGCCCATCCAGAACCGGATATCTGCCTGCGGATAGTTGGCCGCAAGCGAGTGAACCTCATCATGGCCGGACATATAGGCCTTTTGCTTACCCACGACGGGCAGGTCCCATTCGCGGCCAACCTCGAACATCTTGTTCTCTTGCCATGCACCTTCCTGCCAGCTGTAGACAGTGCCCGTGAACTCACGAAAATTGATCTCCGGATCGAAGTTCGTCGAAAAATACTTACCGTGATTACCGGCGTTGATGTCCACGATATCGATCGACGTGACCTCGTCCATAAACTCGTCCACGGCAAAGCGCGCAAAGGCGTTAACCATGCCAGGATCGAAACCGGCACCAAGGATCGCAGTCACACCAGCCTCGGCACAGGATTCGCGGCGTTTCCATTCGTAATTTCCGTACCACGGCGGCGTTTCGCAAATCTTGGTCGGGTCTTCGTGGATTGCCGTGTCGATGTAGGCAGCACCAGTCTGGATACAGGCCTCAAGCACTGTCATGTTCACGAAAGGCGAGCCTACGTTGATCACAATCTGCACGCCGATCTTATTGATCAACGCGACAACCGCATCCGTGTCCATGCCATCTACGGTATGGGCCTCAAACACGCCCTCCTGTTTCATCGCTGCCTTGTCATGAACGCTTTGAATGATTGCTTCGCATTTGGAGACTGTCCGGCTTGCGATATGCAGATCGCCCAACACGTCATTATTTTGTGCGCATTTATGCGCGACAACCTGAGCGACGCCACCAGCGCCAATGATAAGAACATTGCGTTTCATGTATCCAAGAGACCTCGTTTGTTTGGTGTTCAGAGTTGATCGGGGGTTCAGGACAGGGCAGCCACGAAATCTTCATAGCCGAATTCGCGGACCAGTCGTGTTGAGCCATCCAGTTCGCGGATGGCAATGCTTGGCATCTTCACGCCGTTGAACCAGTTTTTCTTGACCATTGTATAGCCTGCGGCGTCCTGAAAGGACAGCCGGTCACCGGCTTTCAGCGGCGCGTTAAAGCGGAATTCGCCAAAGATATCGCCAGCAAGGCATGACTTACCGCAGATCATCCATTCGTGGTTTCCTGCGTCCGGTGCCACCTTTGCGGGCTCGCGGTAGATCAGCAAATCCAGCATATGCGCCTCGATGGAGCTGTCGACGATCGCAAGGTTCTTGCCGTTGAACATGGTGTCCAGCACGGTCACTTCCAACGTCGCAGCGCCCGTGATCGCAGCCTCGCCGGGTTCCAGATAGACCTGCACGTCAAATCGTTGCGCAAAGGCCTTCAGGCGCCCGGCCAGCTTATCAAGAGGATAATCATCGCCAGTAAAGTGGATGCCACCGCCCAGACTGATCCAGTCCATCTGCTGGATGATCGCGCCAAAACGCCGCTCAATCAGTGTCAGCATCTCATCAAAGCGGGCGAAATCGTCGTTTTCGCAGTTGTTGTGGAACATCAAACCGCTGATCTTATCCGCAACTGCGGCAATCGTTTCTGGGTCGTGTTCGCCCAGACGGCTGAAAGGGCGCGCGGGATCTGCCAGATCGAACTCGGATGTGGATACGCCGGGGTTGACGCGCAGACCGCGGATGTGACCGCTAGACGCCTCTTCGAATTTGCTGAGCTGACCGATGGAATTGAAGATGATCTTATTGGAGCACGCCAGCACTTCGTCAATCTCGTGATCTGCATAGGCGACCGAATAGGCATGTGCTTCGCCTGCGAATTTCTCATGGCCCAACCGCACTTCGTAGAGCGATGACGATGTAGAGCCATCCATATACTGCGCCATTAGATCAAACACCGACCACGTGGCAAAACACTTCAACGCCAACAGGGATTTCGCGCCCGATGCCTCGCGTAGCCACGCGATTTTCTCAAGATTGACTAACAGGTTGGTTTTGTCGATCAGATAGAATGGTGTTTGCACTGGACTGTCTCACACTGGGGTTGGCGGTCTGAACCGTTATCTAGGGCGTATGCCCGCAAAGTCAGCCGCAACACGGGTCGCCACCTTTAGCGCGCAAATGCACACCTCGAAAGCCCTTCGTCAGTATTGCGCGCGCAGATATTCCATCACAGCAGTGCGCACCGACATATCGCCGCGTGCGCGCGCCTGTTCAATCACTTCACGCACCTCTCCCAGATCGCAGCGTCGCAGCAGGCTTTTTACCGGCCCGATAGAGGCAGGCCGCATGGAAAGCGTCCGCATTCCGATTGCCGCAAAGCATAGTGCCTCAACTGGGCGGCCCGCATCCTCGCCGCAAAACGACAATGGTGTGCCGGTCGCTGCGCAGCGTTTCACAATGCCCTCAAGGAACGTGAGGAAGCTGACGTTAAGCGTATCATAGCGCTTGCGCACCCGCTCGTTCTCTCGGTCGGCAGCAAAGAAAAACTGCTTCAGGTCGTTGCCCCCGATCGACAGGAAGCCGACCTCCTCGAAAAACTTGTCAGGCGCGAAGGCGAGGCTGGGGGTCTCCAGCATGGCGCCGATTTCAATGGAAGATGGCAGTTTGTGCCCCAGTTTTTCTTCCCGCGCGAGCGTCTTGTCGACCTCTGCGCGCGCGGCGCGATATTCCTCGAATTGGGCGACAAAAGGGAACATCACCGTCAACGGCCCCCCATCGGCGGCGCGCATCAACGCCTGCAACTGCATCCGCATTATACCAGGCTTGTCCAGTCCGACACGGATCGCGCGCCAGCCCAAAGCCGGGTTCGGCTCATCGTTTGGCTTCATGTAGGGCAGCACTTTGTCCGACCCGATATCCAGTGTGCGGAACACAACCCGCTTGCCATGCGCGGCATCCAGCACGCGCTTATACTGCACGCTCAGATCCGACCGGCGCGGCATCTGGTTGCGCACCAGGAATTGAAGCTCGGTCCGGAATAACCCCACGCCTTCGGCGCCGGAACTGTCCAAAGAAGGAAGATCCGCCATCAGGCCCGCGTTCATATGCAAACCGATGATGTTGCCGCACTTGGTTTCTGCCGGTTTGTCACGGATAGAGGCGTAGCGTTCTTGCGCAGCGGCCTGCATCGCGATCTTGTCCCGAAAGGCAGAGGCGACGCTATCGTCCGGCCGCAAATGCACCACGCCCTGCTCACCGTCCACCATCACGTGATCGCCATTCAGCGCCTCGTTGGTGATGCGTCCGGCATGCACGATCAACGGAATCGCCAGCGCACGCGCGACGATCGCGGCATGGCTCCCGACCGAGCCTTGTTCCAGCACGATACCGCGCAGGCTGCGTCCGTATTCAAGCAATTCGGCCGGGCCTATGTTGCGCGCGACAAGGATCGGATCGGGGGGCATCTCGGCGCCAGTGTCCGAACCCTGCCCCGTCAAAATGCGCAACAGCCTGTTGGAAAGATCGTCCAGATCGCTCAAACGCTCTCGCATATAGCTGTCACTGGATTGCCCGATCCGTGACCGCGCCAGTGATTGCTCTTTCTCGACCGACGCCTCGGCAGAGAGCCCCTGAGTGATGTCAGCCAGCATCCGCTTCATCCAGCTCTTGGAGTTGGCGAACATGCGATATGTTTCGATCACTTCCTGCTGGTCCTTGTCGCCCCGTGACATGGTCAGCATTTGATCCACGCTTAAACGCAGGGCATCTACCGCGTCAGTCAGGCGCTGCGCCTCGCGTTCTGGATCATCAGCGATAGGATTGGATACAACAACACGCGGGTCATGCAGCCAGATGTGCCCTTCGGCGACGCCTTCTTGCGCAACCGTTCCACGCAAAAGCACAGGCTGGCTGTGGCGCGCGGACATGGCAGCCCCCTCGCCCACGAACGCGCCAAGCTCTGTCATTTCGGCCAGAACCATGGCGACGACTTCGAGGGCGTAAACCTCATCCATATTAAATTCGCGGGCAGTCTTGGACTGCACGACAAGCACGCCAAGGGTATCGCCAAGGCGCTGGATCGGAACGCCCAGAAAGCTGGAGTAAATCTCTTCGCCGGTCTCTGGCATATAGCGGAAACCGCGGGCCTGCGGGGCATCGGGCGTATTGATCACACGCCTTTGCTTTGCCACCCGACCAACCAGACCTTCGCCCATCTTCATGCGTGTCTGGTGAACGGCGTCCTTGTTCAGACCCTCTGTCGCGCAAAGCTCAAGCGTATCTTCATCGCGCAACAGGTAGATCGAGCAAACCTGACAGCCCATCGAGCTACCGATCAGGTGAGTGATTTTATCAAGCCGCGCCTGACCGGCGTCATCCCCCGCCATGGCGTCACGCAAACGCCCCAGCAGCTTGCGGCTGTCGCTTTCTGTACGTTCTGGCATGATGTCCCTAGTCTTTGCTTGGCCCCACCATAGCGTCTGCCTGCCCTGATGGGGAGAGGAAATACGCCTATAGCGCGAAGTCGCCTCTCCCTTGCCCAATCATCAGGCGGCACACTAACAAACGGACGTAGCCCATTGATTATTAGGGTGAACCCATCCCATCAAAGGAAGGCTCGGCTTAGGCCGCTTTATCGAGTTCAAAGGCGTCGTGAAGCGCCTGCACTGCCAGTTCCATATATTTGCGGTCAATCAGTACACTGATCTTGATTTCAGATGTCGTGATGACCTTGATGTTGATGCCCTCGTCCGAAAGAACCTTGAACATCTTGGCAGCAACACCAGTGTGGCTGCGCATGCCGATGCCTACAACCGACACCTTGGCAACGCCTTCATCGACTATCAGTTCGTCATAGTTGATCACGCCATCCTGCGCTGCCTTCTGCATCGCGATATCGGCGCGTTTCACCTGATCAACAGGGCAAGACCACGTCATGTCTGTGCGGCCTTCTTCAGCAATGTTCTGAACAATCATGTCCACGTTCACGCCGCCTTCGCTGAGCGCGGTAAAGATCGTGGCCGCGATGCCCGGCCGGTCGGCGACCGACACCAGTGTCATCTTTGCCTCATCACGGCTGAACGCCACGCCCGCTACTACATTGCTTTCCATGATTTCCTCCTCAGCGCAGACGAGCGTACCAGCATCGTCGCTTTGTTCTTCAAAACTCGACAGCACGCGCAGCTTGACCTTATAGCGCATCGCCAATTCAACGGACCTTGTCTGCAGTACCTTTGCCCCAAGGCTTGCCAACTCAAGCATCTCTTCGAACGAGATCTTGTCGAGCTTGCGCGCCTTTGCCTCGACGCGCGGGTCGGTGGTGTAAACACCGTCCACATCCGTATAGATATCACACCGCTCGGCGTTAAAGGCTGCTGCAAACGCCACAGCCGTGGTGTCGGATCCGCCACGACCAAGGGTGGTGATCCGGCCTTCAGGGCTCACGCCCTGAAAACCGGCAATGACTGCGACCTTCATCCCGTCCTCAAATTTGGCAAGGATGTTCTCAGGTGGAATTTCCTCGATCCGCGCAGAGGCGTGGGCGGAGGTCGTCTTGACCGGCACTTGCCAGCCCTGCCAGCTGCGCGCCGGTACGTCCATTTCCTGCAACGTCAGCGCCATCAGGCCCGCTGTCACATTTTCGCCGCTAGAGACGACAGCGTCATATTCGCGTGCGTCATAGAGGGCCGATGTCTCGTTAACCCAGCCGACCAGCTCGTTGGTCTTGCCCGACATAGCGGACACGATGACGATCACGTCATAGCCTTTGGCCACTTCTACACCCACGCGTTTTGCCGCGCGGCGGATACGGTCCAGCGTGGCAACCGAGGTGCCACCGAATTTCATCACCAATACAGGCATCAGACCCTCGCTGTTGTCATTCCGCGATGGCTTTACGCGAGCGGAGGCGCAGGCGCAAGATCACTAGGGACAAGCCATTAGTAGGGATGCGCACGACCATCCCATGTTTCGAAGCAGCCTGTCGTCTCGATGCTGAGCTCCGCAAACCGCTCTGTCAGGCCTGCGACCGCCTCATCCACCGTGATCGCGGCAGAGGAACCGCCCATATCCGTCTGCACCCAACCAGGGTGATAGATACCCACCGCAATGCCTTGGGCCTTGAGATCGGTTGACAGATTGCGCCCTAGATTCAACACAGCAGCCTTCGATGCGCGGTAAATATAGCTGCCACCGGGGGCAAGTTCGGACGATGCCATCTGCGATGAAATAATCGCGATCCGCGGGTTCGCAGCACGACGCAGATGCGGCAACAGCGCCTGAATGCTTAAAAACACACCTGTCACATTAGTAGCAAAGCTTTGCGCCCAAATATCTGCACCATAGCCGCTGTCCAGATCAGCGCCCTTGTCAAGATAGACACCCGCGTTACAGACCAGCAGTTCAACCGCTTGTTCGCCCAGCTTTTCCGCCATCTCTGTGTGGCTTGAGGGCTGGGTGACGTCCAGCGTGATATCAGCCGTGACAGAACGTCCGGTCCCCATCACATCAACACCCTGATCGCGGTAATACGCGGCAAGACCTGCACCAATGCCACGGCTTGCACCTGTAATCACTACTGTCATCGATCAATCCTCGGGGTTATTGCATTTTCTGTTTGGGCTTGAAGGGAAGTGGCAGCACAGGCACCCCATCATCAAGGAGCGCGCGCGCTTCGTCGGCACTTGCCTCGCCGTAGATCGAAGTTTCAGGGGACACGCCTTCGTGCATGTCGCGGGCTTTTTGAGCAAACTCGCCCCCGACATAGGTTGCATTTTCCTCAACCTCGCGGCGCATGTTTGCGATCAGTTCGGAATTCTTGTCTTGCTTCGACGGCGCGACTGCAGCGCCAACCCTTGGTGTCATCAGCGCCTTTTGCACATCACTTGTACCACAGGAGACACAGGTGACATGCCCGCCAGCCAACAATACGTCAAACGCCGAAGCCGACTTGAACCAGCTTTCGAATTCATGGCCCTCCCGACATTTCAACGCATAGCGGATCATGTTCCATTCCTAAATCTAGCTGCAGTGTATCACGATGTGGCATCATCGCCCAGCAGGTCAAGCGGGCTTTGGCTCTGAAACAGGGGAAAAGCCCATTATCAGCTTGGCCAGCTCTTTATGCGGCACCATTTTGGCCGCCTTCTTACGAGACACCCATTTCCGGCGGCGGTCTTTCACTTCAGGGAATTTCTTTTTCAACGACTTCACTTTGATCGGATACAGCATTGCAAGACACGGAAAATCTTCTTCCTCTTCGCGGGTACGTGCATAGGAATAGACGCCGATGCAGGTATCACTGGCCGTGCCAACAACGCCCGCCTCCTCCCAGGCCTCGATTGCTGCACATTGAGCAGGTGTCTTACCATCCATGGGCCAACCCTTCGGGACAATCCAGCGCTTGCGACGCCTTGAAGTGACAAGAAGAATTTGCACTTTGCCCCGCCGTTTACGCCAGCACAGCGCGGCGAACTGCGTGCGCGCGCTGTCTTTTGCGCCCCCATGAAGCGAGATCGGCATTTGTGTAACCATATTTTGCCTATGATCCTTCAAAAACCGGTTAGCAAGTGCGTTTAGACGCAAAACATCCGCAAAGCCAGCCGCGCGCGCTTCATCCGCATTCAGGCCAAGGCCAGTTCCCGCATCTTCACGACAAGCCGCTTGTTCAGCTCTTCTGGCGTGACATCCGCCTCAATCGCCAGCTTGCGCAACCCGAAATGCACATGCGCCATATCCTGATAATAGCTGGTGTAGGCATAGTTCGTCGCAGCCCCTGCTACAGCGCCCAGAACAGGCACAGTCTGGGCTGCCAGTTTTTGCCCCATAACGACCGCCAAGCGTGGTGCAACCTTATGGATGATCGACTGGACTGCTTTCCCGGACAGCGCAATCCGCGCTGTAAGAAATGCAAGGTCCGATCCGTCATCCTCTGACAGTGGTCCCGCCGCAGAGAAGACCTGCACACAATCAAAGCGAACTGATTCAAGGTCGGGGTCAAAACCGTGTTCGACCGCAACGCCTTCAATCACGCGCAACAGCAATGTCGTCGTCACTGGCAGCTCCGCCAGCGCGGTCGGCAAACCGCCTGCACCTCCCACTGCGCCCATCGCAGCCGACACCGCCGAGTTCAGCCAAGAGGCCTGATCCGGCACATGGCCACGGCTTTTGTGGGCCGCGCTCATCGCGTGATCCAAAGCGCGCACAGTGGCGCCCTCAAGCTGTTTGCGGACACTGGCCGGCAGCCGCTCCAACAGGTTTTCGGCTTGCCCGCCGATAAGATTGA
>Ga0209345_10001333_pt1 | contig 29647 bp, 28 predicted proteins | sample Cruoilmetagenom7_FD_187294 | JGI IMG/M metagenome (GOLD analysis project Ga0209345, IMG submission 187294) | Oil polluted marine microbial communities from Coal Oil Point, Santa Barbara, California, USA - Sample 7 (SPAdes) (version 2) | ecosystem: Environmental > Aquatic > Marine > Oil seeps ...
ATTAAACCAAGTCGCCCGTGAACTTACCAAGTGGGGCAGTGCCCGTAACCTTGATGAGATAAAGCGATCTCTTGATATTATGTCTGGCAGTACTGTTAAGTTGTTTAGAACTAATAAAGAAGTCCACTCTACTCAAATCATTACCAGTTTAACCCGCGTAGACCGTGCTGATTATCTTGGAAATAGTGAGAGCCGCTGGGCGTGTCGATTACCGGATATATTGAGCGATGCGATTAATAATGGTCGCTACCGGCAGTATAATTACGCCCTTAGCATGTCGTTTAAAACACAGCTTTGTCGATGGCTTCATAAGCGCTTTTCACATAATTACACTCAAGCTGGACATGATGGCTTTTACAACCTCCTTCTATCATCAATCCAACGTGATAGTGGCTTACTAGATAAAGGTGATATGAAGGCTAAGCGTCGCAAGATCGAACGAGCCCTTAATGAACTCGGCAATAAAGGCGTAATCAAGTCTTATGACCATAGAGTTCTTACAGAAGGTCGAAAAATTATCGATGTTAAGTACCATCTTTTCCCATCAGATGACTTTATCTCTGAGATGAAAGCAGCAAATAAGCGGTTTAAAAACACCACAAAAAATATTGAAGCTTTTGAAGCCGAAGAAATCATCTAACCTGTGGATAACAATGCCTTAAGTAATAGGTCTATGACCCAGTAAGTAATAGGTCTATGACCCAGATGTAGTAGGTCTATGACCCAGTAAGTAATAGGTCTATGACCCAGTAGGCTAAAAAAAGCCTCGTTTCTCTTTAAAAAAAGAGGAAAGGTAGTAGGTGAGTGACCCAGTTGAGGGCTTTTCACCCCTATAAAGGGGTAAAGTAATAGGTGAGTGACCCAGTCAAGAAGATAAAATGATGGATAAGTAGCCTAATTAAAGGAAATATGTTCGTTTTTTGATCTTGGTTATAGGTGAGTGACCCAGTCAAATAGACTTATTTCACCTTAACTTGTTATTTTGTATAATTTTTATTTAACCCCCCAAATTCCTATCCTTTATCCTTTATTTATCCTATATAAATATAACTTAATCTTTTTTAACCCAGTACTTTAAAATGTGGATAAGAACAAAAAACATCCAGAGCTCTTAAAGTACGTAATAAAAGCTGACTTGGTATACACTCTAAAAAGCCTAACCAATAATAAGCAACTCAATAGACTAGCCATAACGCCACCAAGTGCTCGCTATCGCTCGAAATACGTTTGACAGTAGGGCCTCAACACCCCGCTTAGAAAAAAATACAACTAGAATGCTCGGGGACACCCCGGTCCCCGCTGGGGCGACAGCCCCAGACCCTTGTCTTTACTCGCTACGCTCAAACACTGCGCGCTTCGCTTACTCGTTATTCGGGTAAGGGGTGGTACTGAGCGGCTCTGAGCGGCTCTGAGCGTTCTCTGGGAAGGTTTTCCACTACTGATCAATACCTTTTCCTTCGGTTGCGCAAAAAAAGCCTCTAAGGGGCTTAGAGGGCGATAAAAAAGGATTGCTGTTTAAATACTTCGACAAATTGATTTTGCCATCGGTAAGTCGAGTTTAGGTAGTATTTACCCCGATCACTAAACAATATTGTTTCGCTGAAAGGAGTAACCAACCAGCCTGATAACCAGGTGTCTATTCATGATATAAAGGCCATCATTAAAGCAAAGAGTGGGCGGCTTGATTGATTGAAAAGGAGCTTTACGCAGATAAAATATCTGGGGATTTGTAAGGAAACTATAATGCGCACCAATAAAAAGGACGAATTATGAACAGCTTTCAGGCGTTGTTTGCAGACTACATAATGACAAGAAAGGAAATACTGATACTGAAAATAGGGTTGATGCTCTTGGTAGCATCGTTTATCACGGTGCTGTACAACGCTGAGTATTTATTTGTACAGATTCCAATTGCCTTGTGTGCGATCTGGGTTGCTGTGAGTGCCGAGGTTCGGCGCAAAGTCGCACAAATTGATAAGGATCTTAGTAGGTATATGAGTTACAGAGCTCTTAAGTGGGTGTTGAAAATATCGATTGGTATCGCTTCGGTAATACTCTATGTGTTGGCAGAGTCCCAGCCTAAATCATCTAAAGGTAGAGGCCCAGACAGTCATGACTCCTTTGGAGGAGGGGACTTAACGAGCGATGGTTGGAGTGGAGAGCATTATTACACGTTTGAACGACCTGATGGCAGTATAACGTAGGCAGCCCAGCGAGTTTAGCGGTTTTCACGGGTCTTAATAACCGCTTGTTTAGCCACTTCGGCAAGCTGTGCTTTTATAGCAGGCATGTCGATTTGGGTTTCTGTATTCTCCGAATCTAATTTTTTGGACACTTCCTGTAAAATCCTAATGGAGAGCTTTCTCTTTGCTCTTTCAGCGCTCATGCTCTCATGTAAGTTCGTGTGTATTACTCGTTGCTTGGCTATGAAACGCTGTGACTCGATATACTGAGCATCTTTTGCCTTCGTCTTTGATTCTGCCACCTCGACCAGTCTTTTCGCTTTTTGTAAGCACTCTCGCTCTGCTTGCTCTAAAGTATTTTTTGCTGCCGCCAGGCCTTCCTTTTCCGCAGCTGAGAGTCGTTCGTTGGCATATTCTATGAACTTATGAGCATCCATAAGGTGTTCGTCAGCCTCTGCGATTCTTGATTCTGCGATTCTTTTTAGAGAGGCAGAATCTTCCTGAACTTGGGCCGCTTCAGCTAACGCTTCTTCTTTTCGCCTCTCGCCTTCAGACAGTAGGTCTGAAAAAACCATCCCTCGAGTGGCAACGACTGCGCTAATCCCTAGTGCCATGAAAGCGCTTGCCAATGCCATTACTTGGTGTGAGCGACCGAAAGCAGCAAGAAAAAGAGCACTATCAACGTGTTCACTGAGAAGTATCCATGCGGAAGCGATGAGTAGGGGGGGTAAAAATATTAAAAGTATTGCTTTGAGGTAGATCATCTAATGTAAAGCTCCGTGATCTCTGATCGAAAATGCCCCATTTCCTGGGCAACAATGCCAATTGAATCTTCACGAGAAAAATCGGCGTGTTGTAATTCTTTCATTCGATCAAAGCAAAATGTATGTCTTAGCCCGTGTGCCCCGTGAGAGAACCCTAACCATCTGGTTGATGCTGAAGAGAAGCTTTGTGACCATGCTTGACCTCCACCAAGGTCATAACGCTGTTCGTGTAAAATGCCTCGATCAAGTGTTTTTACACTGGAATCGAGCCTTTTATCTTCCAGGCGATAGCTCAAATCTTTTGGGATAAGAACTTCTCGTATTAATCCGCCTTTTCCCTGCACTGTATAAATAACACCTTCCCTATTTGCGAAGCGGTCATCTGACCATCGCTGGCTTGCGCAGTCTCGGATGTGTGCTGACCGTTCGCTCTGTGTGGCTAGCGTTAAGAGTTCTTCGGCCCTGAGCCCAGCTGCAGCAGCAATTTCAGTGGCCAAAGCGTTACGTTCGGTCTGCCTTCCAATGATTTCCTGCGTTTGTTCAGGCGTATAAACTCTTATGTTTAAGGCCTTCTCTCCATGCGATCTTTCAGCCTGAATGCGAGGAAATCTCTCGCCTGTCATGCGCTGTATTGATTGCCGGTCACTATCAATCGTTGATTGCGTTAAGCCGTCTCCTGCCCGCGATTCCAGAAAATCCTGAATCACAACCCTTTGGTCGAGTGTCAATGACCCACTTTTGAACTCCTCAAAAAAGCCCGCTTTTTCTTTTTCGAGGTATTCGTTAAAACGGGTTAATCCGGCTTCTACATTTCTAACGGTTCCCAGTGATTGGGAAGCGCCTGTCTCGAAAGTCTCTCTCGCTGCCCGTGCCGCTTTGTCTGCTGATTTTCTAAAACTAGGCATCTTTCTCTTCTTTTCTGCTGTGAGCGGGCGCTTGATGCGTAGTCGCCAGTTCGTTGGATTTTAACCAGCGTTGCAGGGTGGATCGACTGACTTTGCAGCGTTTTTCGCGTTGCAAATAAATTACAATTTGCATGAGACTAGCATTCGCCTGACAAAGGGATTCTATCGCTGTGCGATGCTTGTCTAGTTTGCTTTTTCTGGAGCGTTTTTTTCTACGGAGTTTTTGAATTGCTTTTAACTCATCCACAACGATTAAAAAATCAGTCTCTCTACTTTTGTCCTGTCTAACTTGCGTCATAATCTGTCCCGTTTAAGTTGCAGTTATTATGCTGCTCCTCGTTTCACGCTGTGTCAAACGTAAGCATAACGCGGTTTGTGTAATAATTTCCAATCTATTTAGGATAGAAATTATTACACAAACTTATGCCTGACACAGCGTGAAATATAGGAATATAAAAACATTTAATATTTAGATGGATTTTGTTATTATGAAAATTCAAAGATCCTTAGCTAGCATGCTAAGCAAAAACCATGCTCGACCACTCTGCGTTATAGAGGCTATTAGGAAAAAGACTGCTGGGTCGTAAACCAGCGCCTATTTTGGGCTCACCGAGTGGTGAAACAGAATCGCACTGCAGTCAGCGCATGACGTAATTGCTCCTTGGCAGTTTTAAGCAAAACATAAGGTTATGGACTACCTCACGGCCATCTAAAACATATTGAGCGAATTTGAGCGTGAACAGTACCTGCTCTGCTAGCGACATAGCAAAAAGGGTGCGATTCGGTAATGAGAGCCTTCCGTGACATTAATTATGTCAGGCGAAAAACTTACAGGCCGGAAAGAGTAGAGGTCGCGGCACTACTAAAAACTGGAATATTGAGAACCAAAAGTTTGACAGGTCAAACTTTTGGTTCTTGCTGTCTTAACTTAGTACTCAGTAGGAGTAAGCCTTCTGCTTTATTTAAGCTATCCACCAAGTTCTGAATTCCTATGTTTAGTCCTGCTAGAGATGCAAAAAAAGGGGGTATTCGAGGATTAAATATATCGTTCGCTGGAGGGATGGATTTGTGGCTGAAAAAATAGCGCAACCTCGAATCCGTTCGTCCCTATATCGATATAACAAAAATTGCTCAGGGTGTTCTGGTCAACAAAACCGGACACATTAATTTGGTGAATACGCCACCGGCTAAAAGCCGGATCGATCGGCCATTCGGCCGATTGCTGTTGCTATACCACGTGAAAATCATCATCCGGATACGGTGTGGCTTGACTCTTGATATACTCCTTCCACGTCTCATCAGTTACATTCCTACTCGTAGCAGCCAAGTACCCTCTGGCCCATAAGTGCTGATCCCGTAGCGCCTCCTTAACTTACTGTACTCTGACAACAGCTTATGTGAACTTTTTCCCTTCAAGTATTGAACCGCTTTTGATACCGACAAATTCGGGGGAGTTCCTATCAGCAGATGCACGTGATCTCTATTAATCGACCCTGCATAGATAGTCATCTTCTTGCTTTGTGCTATCTTCCGAAATAGCTCTCGACATCGGGCCCTACGTCACCACCCAGAACCTGATAACGATATTTTGTCGTCCACACAAGATAGTACTTACAGTCCCAAACCGTATGGCTACGTTTTTTGTAATTTTCCATCTCCCTAGCATAACTCGGGATTTTTCACCCGTCGCCTAAAGGCGAGGGGTTTACCGATCCCCTACGGGAGGCTCTAAATTATTCATAATTAATCGGTAACAAATCATTGTTCGATGAATGAAGCCTGTCCAAGTTGTAATACTTAATATAAGCGCAGACATCATTCGCCATATGCTCACGAGTCGGCTGGTGTGCCTTGAGTATCCAGTCGTGCTTTAAGCTTCCGAAGAAACGCTCTACCACGGCATTATCCCAGCAAGCGCCAACATCATCCATAGACGCTCGTATGCCATAATCGATCAGCAGCTTTCTGTAAGGCTTGCTGGTGTACTGTGAGCCTCTGTCGCTGTGAAAGACCAAACCTTTGAGTGGCCTGTCGAAGATTATATGTCATGCCCATAGCCCGACTGATTAAGTCGGTTGTCATGTGTTTATCCGTCGCCCAGCCAAAGAGAGATTTTCAGTGCTGGAAAGTCAGCCTGGAGACCGTTCAAAATTCTGTGTCAGATATGGCTTGAAAAAACGACGAATTAATAGAATCAGTAATGATACGTCGTGTTTGACGACACATGCTGTGAATTAGTCACCTGGAAACAAATCTGAAAGTCTTAAAACAGCGCACATAAGGCCTTTTAATATGGAACAGCTAACAGACCTGAAAGCCATCCTTCACTCTAAGCGGGCTAATATCTACTACCTGGAAAAAGCTCGCGTAATGCAAAAAGACGGGCGAGTGCTCTACCTCACAGAAGAAAGAAGTGAAAAGCAGTATTGGAATATCCCCATCGCCAATACCACCGTTATTCTACTCGGCAATGGCACCTCCATCACCCAGGCCGCCATGCGAATGCTCGCCTCAGCCGGAGTACTGGTTGGCTTTAGTGGGGGAGGGGGTACACCATTACTAATGGGTACTGAAATTGAATGGATGACCCCGCAAAGCGAATACCGGCCCACCGAATACATGCAAGGTTGGATGCAGTTCTGGTTTAACGATGGCAAGCGCTTGCAAGCCGCTAAGCTGCTTCAAGAGTCACGCCTGAAATACATGCAAACCATTTGGGCAAAAGACAAAGACCTGCAAGCAGAAGGTTTTAGCGGTGACGACCCTGAACTAATTCGTGCCCTAAATAACGCCAGTGCAAAAATAGAGCAGGCCAAAAAAGTAGGCGAGCTATTAACGGCTGAAGCCCAACTCACCAAGCAACTCTACAAAATAGCCGTACACCGTACCAAACACGGTGACTTTGTACGCGATCGAGATTCAGTAGACACCGCCAATGCCTTTTTGAATCATGGTAATTATTTGGCTTATGGCTTGGCGGCGACTACCCTCTGGGTGCTGGGTATCCCCCACGGGTTCGCAGTGATGCACGGTAAAACCCGTCGTGGGGCACTGGTGTTTGATGTGGCCGACTTAATCAAAGATACCCTCGTACTACCCTGGGCATTTATCTGTGCAAAAGAAGGCGCAACAGAACAAGAATTTCGCCAACAATGTTTGCAGGTGTTTGCCCAGCATAAAGCGCTCGATTTTATGTTTGAGCAGGTAAAAATATTGGCCTTACAGAATTACCAAGCTAAAGATTCAAAAGGTAAAAGCCAATGATGGTCACCTTTGTTTCACAGTGTGAGAAAAAATCACTCAATAAAACTAGGCGAGTGTTAGATGCCTTTGCTAACCGCATTGGCGATAACACCTGGCAAACGGTGATTACTCTTGAGGGCTTGCAGGCAGTTAAAAAATTATTGCGCAAGACCGCGAGTAAAAATACGGCGGTGAGTTGTTTTTGGGTTCGAAGTCGGTCTAGGTCAGAGTTAGTGTGGATTGTTGGCAATCGAGGCAAGTTTAATGAGCAAGGGGTTGTGCCGGTAAACACCACGAGAAAATCTGTGCCTGTTACATCTACCGAAGGGCAATGGCTATATGCACCAAGTATTCAAATTTGTGCGGTGCTGGCGGCCCTGTTGCACGACATAGGTAAAGCCACGCTGGGCTTCCAAAAAAAATTATTAGACATCAATCCAAAACACCGAGGTGATCCTTATCGTCATGAGTGGATTTCTCTACGTTTGTTTCAGGCGATGATTCACGGTTGTAATGATGATACGGCTTGGCTAGAACGCTTGATCAATTTTGGCGATTATATGGATCAAGCACCCAACTGGTTGGAGCAGATGGGTAATGACCTTAGTGGAAAAAACCCTCAATACCTTGATGATCTACCACCGCTGGCACAATTTATTAGTTGGTTGATTGTCAGTCATCATCGCTTGCCTGTGTATGAGCCAAGCTGCTATCGAAGCTCCATACAGCGAGCGAGGGAGCAAACAGGAGGCCTCTGGGAATATTGTCTTGAAGATTTTTATGGATATTTGTCACCGGTTAATGGCTGGGTAAGAAATCCCAAAGCCTGTGACGAGCGTCCCGATGGAGCCGATTTCTGGCAATTAAAAGAAGTGGTGATGCACAGCAAAAAGTGGCAGCAGTCACTTGCGCGTTGGGCACGCAAAGCGCGAGACCATGCCCCACTGAGAACTTTTGCTGAACAATCCATCAGCGACCCACTGTTAATGCATCTTTCTCGTTTGTGTTTGATGTTGGGTGATCACAATTATTCAAGTCTTGCACCGGACGATAAAAGGCGAGTGCAGGGCGATAAGGCGTTCGCCGCCACTCTGTTGGCCAATACCGACCGTAAAACTCGCCAGCCCAAGCAAGCGCTTGATGAGCATTTACTCGGCGTAGGCGAATTTACCAAGCGCGTTGCGCGACAATTGCCAAGCCTGAATGATCGCTTACCTCGCCTACCACCCAAACACCGTCCTTTTTTAAAGCGCACCAGCCATGAGCAATTTGTTTGGCAAAATCGGGCCTTTGATTTGGCCAGGAAAATTCAGCCACAGGTGAAAGAGCAAGGTTTCTTCGGGGTTAATATGGCCTCAACAGGGCGCGGTAAAACACTGGGCAATGCTCGCATCATGTATGCCTTGGCCGACCCTGAAATTGGTGCGCGTTTTACCATAGCTCTGGGCCTGCGAGTTCTAACCCTGCAAACAGGCCATGCTCTGCGTGAGCGCTTATCGCTTGGCAGCGAAATGTTAGCAGTATTGGTGGGTGGCAAGGCTCACTCTACGCTGTTTGAATTGGCGGAAAATGAGTCGTTTGAAGAAATAGAAGATGACCCTAGCGGGAGTGAATCACTGGGTAGCTTGATCGATGCCAGCGATTATATCGATGGAGATTGTTTGGCTGATGGATTATTAAGCGAAAATCTCGGCACTTTACTGGCTGACCCTAAAGCACGTGAGTTGCTTTATGCGCCGGTGGTCAGTTGTACCGTTGATCATATTATTCAGGCCTCTGAAAGTGCGCGGGGCGGGCGGCAAATAGCGCCTATTCTTCGCTTGCTCACCAGCGATTTAATACTTGATGAGCCTGACGATTTTGATCAGTCTGATTTACCCGCTCTTACGCGCTTGGTTCACTTTGCGGGTTTGTTCGGCAGTAAGGTGCTTTTGTCTTCGGCCACCTTGCCGCCTGACCTTATTGCGGGCTTGTATCAAGCCTATAGTGCGGGGCGAGCCATTTGGCATAAGCACATGGGGCTTCCGAAGACACAGGCAATCCCTTGCGCGTGGTTCGATGAAAGCACCCAGCGCCATAAAAATTGCGCGACGGAGGCTGAATTTTCCACTGCTCATCAGTGTTTTGTAGGCAAGCGTCTTGAGCACTTAGCGCAGCAAGCCGTGCGCAGGCGGGCAGAAATTTTACCGATAGATTTACCGCCGCCAGCAGAGGGCGAGAAAATCAATATGATGGCGTTGGCGAGCATTGTACGTGAGGGTGCGAAAACCTTACATGCTCGGCACTATGAGCGTTGCCCCTATACAAAAAAGAAAGTCAGCATTGGATTGGTGCGTCTAGCCAATGTAGAACCCATTATTCAGCTGGTGCAAGCCTTGAGCACGGGTGGCTGTGATAGTGATACGCAAATCCATTTATGCTGTTATCACGCCAACCAGCTCTTAGTGTTACGCAGTGGCCTTGAAAAGCGTTTAGACAGAATACTAAAGCGCACCGAGCCAGAAGCCCTATTTTCCCAGCCTGAAATCAAACAGGGCTTAGCTTCCAGCCCTGCAAAAAATCACATTTTTATAGTGGTGGCTAGCCCTGTGTCAGAGGTTGGCAGAGACCACTCCTATTCGTGGGGCATTATCGAGCCATCCTCTATGCGCTCAATTATTCAATTGGCAGGGCGTATTTGGCGGCATCAGCCTGAACGTGTGGCCAATGAGGCAAACTTGATGATTCTTGATAGCAATATTAAAGCGCTTAAACAGGGGGCAGGCCTGGGGGTGGGTAAAGCCGTATTTACTCGGCCAGGGTTTGAGCAGGATGCACCCTCAAAATTTGCTCTTAAAAGCCATCGCGCCTCAATAATCATCAGCGCAGAGCAATTGGACTGTGTGGACGCTAGCGCGCGGGTGTCTCGATTGGAAGCGCTCGATACACAGAACAGTTTGAGTGATCTTGAGCATAGCGTGATTGCTGATCTACTCAACAACTCAAGCAATTTTGTCAGTGCCTTTTGGCGTGAGGGTAGCGGCAACTATGCCACTGCACATTTGCAGGGCATTAGCCCCTTCCGCGCTAAAGATGGGCCGGAAGACGAATTTTCGTGCCTGCCCGATGACAGCGAGGCAACAGGCTTTCGTTTTGTCGATACGCAGCAAGCGTGGGACAACCTGGACGAATGCACTAGCCATAATACACGAATTAACTTTACGGCTTTGAAACACACCAGTGCAGGTGTGCAGCCGTGGTTGAGCTTTGACCTAAACCAAGCGCTCAACGAACTGGCAGAAGACCTTAACAACGACAACACCGTAAAAGTGGCAAGGCAATTCGCTACCGTGAGTTTGAGTCGGCGAGTGGATGCCTGGAACTTTCACCCCTGGGTGGGGTTTTGGAGGCGTTAGCCAATGTTGTATGTATCCTTTAGAATTCAGTCACCGCCGTATAGGTGGCTTAGCAATATAAGTTATGGATCTTTGGATTTGTTACCGCCGAATAGGCGGTTTTTGATTTTTATATCCTATAAATTATGAATCTTAATTTGACAAGCAAATAGGGGTGAGTTTACATTGATCGTGTAGATTAACTTTTAGGTGATATGGAGGCGAGGGTAATGGATGAAATAACAGCCGAACAAGTATCGGTGGCAATACACAGCTTTCTTAAAGAGCAGCTTGAGAAAAAACTGGAGCCAGAGCAAAAGGCGTTGGATAAATGCAAAGTCGAAGATGACGAGAAGAGGGTGCTGATACAAGAGCGGATTACTGCCCTGAAGCATAAATACACGCTCGACGAGTGGATGAGCGATGCCTCCACCCGTATGGCCAGTCAGCTAAAATTTGGCACACATATTTCCAAGGGAGTGCACCCCGATTCTAAGGGAGATAATGTCAATTTTAGTGGTGGCTCGCCTTTGCCTAAAGGTATTGTGGGCTCGCAAACCTTGGCTACCTTATCGTTAGATGCCAATGGCAATGCTGCTGCACTTCCCCTAGCGGCATTTTTTGATACCTGGGTGAGTGAAGCGGAGAACATAAAAATAGTCGATGTTATTCGGGCAGACAGTTCCGCATTAGCCGAGGCCTTTGCCAGCGAAACGGAACAAGCTCAACAGAATGTTGCTCGGCTTAAAGATGCGCTGGCTAATTCAGCCGACAAGCCCGTTACCCATGAGCGTAACAAGCAAGTTTTATGGCCGTTAAATAACGCGATAAAAGATGATCAATACATATCGCTGGTGCCGCTCTACCCCAGCTCTTTCACTAGCGATTTCTTTGGGCGAGTGAACGCAGTGCGCTATAGCGAAGAGAATAAACAAGCGCGGGATAACCGTAAAAAGAAAAGTGTTGAGCAACAGGCGTATAAGGCAATCCCCGATGTTGCGGTGATGCGCTTGGGTGGCACGAAGCCACAGAACATTAGCCGCCTGACTAGCAAACAAAGTGGTCGTAACTACCTGCTTCAGTCACTACCCCCTCAAATAGGGGCTGGTCGTGCTTATCACCTAAACAAAGAGCAAGAGAGCCTGTTTTCTCGCAGCCTAAAGCAATACACCTACTTCGGCTTAAAAACCCTATTCGGTGTGGTGCGCAACGAGAAAAAAATTCTTGAGCAACGGGATACTAGAAAGCACGGTTTAGAGATTATTTTGGCTGAAGTGCTAAAAGCCGCTGCGCAGATTCAACAAACTTATCAAGCTGGTTGGAGCCGAAACTACCAACTCTCAATGGCTGAGAAATACTGGCTCGACCCTAACCGAGGTGAGTTAGAGGGCGAAGAAGCTTTCTTGCTAGCTCGCGATGAATTTAATTGGCAGCAAGAAATTATCGAATCTTTTGCCCATTGGCTAAATGCTGCTTTACGTGCCGAATTCCCCCAGCGCTCAGCAGAGTTTGGCGATACAGAGTTTCGTGAATGGAAGCGAGCGATGGAGTCTGCCATCGGGGCGAGCCAGCGCGCTAAAGAGGGAGTTTTCGCATGAGTCGAGTCAGTCATTATCTATTGTTGGACAAATTAGAAATAGAAGGCGCGAACACCCTCTCTAGCCCGATTACCTATGGCTTCCCTGCCACTACAGGTTTTTTGGGGGCTATGCACGCCCTTAATCGTCGGCTTGCCGATACTGAGCTGGAGTTTTCAGGTGTACTGGTTGCCTGTCACGAATGCCATGTGCAGCGCTTTCGCCCGCATACCTACGCCGACTACAGTTTTAATCAAAGTCGTAACCCCATAAAAAAAGACGGCAAAACCGCCTCCATCATTGAAGAGGGAAAGGTTCATTTAACCGTGAGCTTGGTGATTGAAATCAGCGCTAAACCCAGAGCTAGCCGCGAGATACGCGATAACGCCGAAGGGTTTACCCAGCGCTGCTATGAAACCCTGATGCAGCAGCGAGTGGCGGGTGGTAGCGTGCATAAAATAGGCGAGGTGCAGTTGTTTGAGCACTCAGAGGTCAAAGAGATACAGCACGCACTACAGCCTGCTTTTGTACTGATGGATGCAAGGCAGGATTTAATCAGCATTACCGAAACCCTACAGCAGCAAAACCCCGAAGCCACCGAGCTAGACGGGCTGATTGAAGTGGCAACCTTGCACCAAGAACCTGATTCTCCTGATGCCAGTATTGACCAATGGCACTCGCGCAGTATGAAAACAGGCCGTGGTTGGCTGGTGCCCATCAGTATCGGCTTCCAAGGTTTGGTTGGCCCCTTTTCAGCAGGTGAGCTCGAGCATAGCCGAAACCCCGAATACCCTAGTCAATACGTTGAGTCTTTATATAGCCTGGGTAAGTGGGTATTTCCCCAGCGGCTTCCCGAAGATTTCTCACAGTGTTTTTGGCGCTACAGCCAGCAGGACAACTTGTACTTAACCTCACAAGTCAGTGCTTAAGCCCCTAAATAATCTTTAAACATTAACGCAAGGAAAGTGAACATGACATTAAAAACAGCAAGTGTATTGGCCTTTAACCGAAACCTTGATATTTCCGATGGTTTTTTCTGGCAGCTCGATAGTGGTGCTCAAAACCCAGTGGCTAGTCCCGTCGAAATTCGAGAGAAATCCGTACGCGGTACGATTAGTAATCGTTTAAAAAGCGCCATTGCCAGTGACCCTGCAAAGCTAGATGCAGAAACTGAAAAGGCCAACCTCCAAACCGTCGATGTCGCAACACTGGATCACGATAAAGACACCCTGCGCGTAAAGTGGAGCTGTAAGGTCTTGCCCTTTGATGGCAAGCCGAGCGTGTGTAATGACCAGGCCTACCAATCCCAATTGGTATCTGTGGTGACAGAATACTTAAACGACGAAGGTGTGAGTGAGTTAGCCAAGCGCTATGCCGCCAATATTGCCAATGCCCGTTGGTTGTGGCGTAACCGCCTGGGAGCCGAGGCAATTAAGTTGACTGTTGCTTGCACTATTGATGGTAAGCAAACCGAGGTGACTATTGACGATGCCAAACAGTTAAGCCTGACGGATTTCACCACCCAAAGCGGTGCGTTAAACGCCCTGGCAAGCTGGATAGAGCAGGGCTTGAATGGACAAACGTTTATTCTTCTCGATATTACTGCCGAGGCAAAAGTCGGTTACGGGCAAGAGGTTTATCCCTCGCAGGAGCTAATCCTCGATACCGGCGATAAAAAGAGCAAAGTGCTCTACAGCATCAATAACATTGCCGGTATGCACTCACAGAAAATCGGCAACGCCATTCGCACCATTGATACTTGGTATAACGCTGCCGAGTTCCCCATTGCTGCCGAGCCCTATGGTGCAGTGACCACCCTAGGCACAGCTTTTCGTCAGCCCAAGCAAAAACAAGATTTCTACAGCTTGCTTGATAACTGGGTATTAAAAGGCACTAAGCCAGAGCTGGAGCAGCAACACTATGTCATGGCAATATTGATTCGCGGTGGCGTTTTTGGAGCCAGCGGTAAGGAGTAAAGCATGGATAGTTACTTTGATATAAAAGCCCTGCCCAACTCGGAAATCATACAGTCAGCGGTGCTTGCTCACCTAATGCAGCAACTGCATAAGCAGCTCCCCGCATTTGATGGCCGAATTGGCTTGGCATTTCCCGCCTACGGGCAGCAGCGGACCCTTGGCGGAATTATTCGCGTGCTAGGTGAAAGCAAAGACGTAGAAAAGTTGTACGACCAGTTACAGTGCATGGCAGATGTCAGCGACTATGCTCTGCTGACACCTGTCGAACCTACGCCAATGAACATTACGCAATACGCTAGATATACCCGCGCCCACGCTAAAGGTAATAGCCGCTTGCAGCGTTTAAAGCGCCGCCATCAAGCGGCGGGCACCTGGACGGATGATCTGGCGACCGCCATCGCCAGTAAATACAGCCAACCCTTACATCTGCCTCACGTGAGTTTAAACAGCGTTAGCAGTGGGCAGGCCTTTATCTTATTTGTGCGCCGCAATGCTGCGCAAGAGCAAGGAAGGGGAGGATTCAATGCTTATGGTTTAAGCCTGGGTGAAGCAACCGTGCCTGTATTTTAATTAGCGACACGCTGGCGATAAAAGGCTTAAACGCATCGATTTTAATTCATTTAGGCCTTTTATCGTTTCCGCTCAGCACCAATAAAAAATGCCATTTAAAAATATATTGAAAAATCATGTGCTTGCATGGTGCCTGCTAGCGATTGGTGGAAGTGCTAATATTCGCATAAGCCGTTGTCGGCAAAGTGCTTTTTTGTTTTATACTAGTGTTCACTGCCGCACAGGCAGCTTAGAAATGACATATCAACGCGGGCGATGAAATGTAAAAGTTCACTGCCGCACAGGCAGCTTAGAAAATCAATGAAAACATTTACCTCTCCATCGAACCGTTCACTGCCGCACAGGCAGCTTAGAAAAGCTACACCATCTTTACTGGAAAGAAATCAGGGTTCACTGCCGCACAGGCAGCTTAGAAAATGAGTCGCGGTATTCGGGGTCGCCGTTTAGTGTTCACTGCCGCACAGGCAGCTTAGAAAAACCAAGACGCCCGCCACTATTTAAACGGCCTGTTCACTGCCGCACAGGCAGCTTAGAAACGCAAAGCCTACAAAGAACTCAACACCAACGGGTTCACTGCCGCACAGGCAGCTTAGAAAATTAAGCAAATCCCACATTATCTATTCGTACAGTTCACTGCCGCACAGGCAGCTTAGAAACAGGTGGGCAAGCAGTTTTGCATTTGCCGCATGTTCACTGCCGCACAGGCAGCTTAGAAAAGAAAGTGGCTGGCCTGTTATCGCTGTTGGCAGTTCACTGCCGCACAGGCAGCTTAGAAAAGAAGTTTTCAACGGCGAGGCAATAACACTAAGTTCACTGCCGCACAGGCAGCTTAGAAAAGAAAGTGGCTGGCCTGTTATCGCTGCTGGCAGTTCACTGCCGCACAGGCAGCTTAGAAATTCCCAGTTATCACCTGTAAAAATCACTTCTTGTTCACTGCCGCACAGGCAGCTTAGAAACAAGATAGCGCACTAATAAGATGCCCAGATGGGTTCACTGCCGCACAGGCAGCTTAGAAAATTCGCTCGCAGCTACGTCGGCGTACACAGACGTTCACTGCCGCACAGGCAGCTTAGAAATACAGAAAGTCTCAAAGTTTGCTTATCGGTATGTTCACTGCCGCACAGGCAGCTTAGAAAATATCGGTGACGCTATCACCTCCACCAGGTTTGTTCACTGCCGCACAGGCAGCTTAGAAAAGCTTGCAACCTACGGAAAATTGTTCGGCATCGTTCACTGCCGCACAGGCAGCTTAGAAAACAGACACAGCCCAAGATAGCGCACTAATAAGGTTCACTGCCGCACAGGCAGCTTAGAAAACCTCCGTGGCGAGAATTGCAGCGATTTGGTCGTTCACTGCCGCACAGGCAGCTTAGAAAGTATAAGTCGTTCAATGGTGTTAGTTATGAAAGTTCACTGCCGCACAGGCAGCTTAGAAATCATAGGCGCGGCCACTAAAGCTGCGCAGCGTGTTCACTGCCGCACAGGCAGCTTAGAAATGGGGAGGAGGTGCCTGGGTATTATAATTTTTGTTCACTGCCGCACAGGCAGCTTAGAAAGGTGAGCTGGACAACAATAAAAGAAATCTACGGTTCACTGCCGCACAGGCAGCTTAGAAAAGTGGAAATACGGCGGCGGGTGATGTTGTAGCGTTCACTGCCGCACAGGCAGCTTAGAAAACCTGATAGCGCTGTCCACAAGTCTTCGATTGGTTCACTGCCGCACAGGCAGCTTAGAAATCTTAGTCCGAGGTAGGTGTACTCCGCTGCCAGTTCACTGCCGCACAGGCAGCTTAGAAACACTGGTTGACGACGGCGCAGGTGTATCGGCGGTTCACTGCCGCACAGGCAGCTTAGAAATCAACGCGGAATAGCTTGGCTGTAATTCCATAGTTCACTGCCGCACAGGCAGCTTAGAAAATTGAACGTAAATCTTTCTGCCCTAGCTTTCCGTTCACTGCCGCACAGGCAGCTTAGAAATTATAAAAAAAGGGCCGACTAGCGACCCCTGGGTTCACTGCCGCACAGGCAGCTTAGAAATAGCAACGGGGGGATCAGGATCGCCACTGTTCGTTCACTGCCGCACAGGCAGCTTAGAAAACAGACCTGATTCCTGCGTTTCCGCTTGAGACGTTCACTGCCGCACAGGCAGCTTAGAAAGCATCAACCAGCGTCACTTATGCGCCGGTTTCGTTCACTGCCGCACAGGCAGCTTAGAAAATAGGCGTAGAGCAGGGCGACATTGTTGACTTGTTCACTGCCGCACAGGCAGCTTAGAAAACACCGGTAGCCCCTTCCAATAAACCAACGGCGTTCACTGCCGCACAGGCAGCTTAGAAATGAAATAGCTGCAATTGGTTGGTGGTTAGTACGTTCACTGCCGCACAGGCAGCTTAGAAAGCCAAATAGCTGTCATTATCTGTATAGTTGTCGTTCACTGCCGCACAGGCAGCTTAGAAAGTTAGGGAATTCGCATAACTGCTCGATCAATCGTTCACTGCCGCACAGGCAGCTTAGAAAAAAGGCTCTGACTGACTACCCAGGTGGGCAAGGTTCACTGCCGCACAGGCAGCTTAGAAAATTGAAACCGTTTACCCTCTAATTGATTTAGGGTTCACTGCCGCACAGGCAGCTTAGAAAGTATGACAGCGATTTAGCCTCAATCCTGGCTGGTTCACTGCCGCACAGGCAGCTTAGAAACTGCCGATACTCAGCAACATCCTGCTCGAAGCGTTCACTGCCGCACAGGCAGCTTAGAAACTCCATAAAGTGGGGGCTGAAGTCCAATGGAACGAAAAGTTACTCTAAGGTTTTTTAGGTATATCAACTTGGTGGCTATTGAATGATGACAGTAGCCAGTTCTGTGACTTTTTCTACCATGGATTCTGATGCCTTCTCGATTAACTCAACTTGTCTATTTGCAAAATCTAATGATTTCATTTGGTGAATAAGCACCGCACCGTTTGTTGATAGCTCGTCAGGCAGGATTACTTCAAGTTTCATTCCTCTCACAGTGCTGGTAATGGGTGCAACAATCGCAAACCCCGCATGTTCATTAAAAGCCTTCCGTGACATTAATTATGTCAGGCGAAAAGCTTACAGGCCGGAAAGAGTAGAGGTCGCGGCACTACTAAAAACTGGAATATTGAGAACCAAAAGTTTGACCTGTCAAACTTTTGGTTCTTGCTGTTTTAGCTCAGTACTCAGTCGGCGCAGGTCTTCTCCTTCACACTTAAAGCACCTACCAAATCAACTACGCCACTACACTTTAATAACTTTCCTCAACCGCTTTTAAACGCTCCAACACCCTGCTCGTTTCTGTTACTCCATTGGAGGTAGTTTTACGAATCCAATCACCTTGATTTGGCCATCAGTGTCGTGTCGATAGGCAGGACGGCTTTATAGCCAAGCGGAGCGCTGGAGTGGAAGCGGAAGGCGGTAGGGATTGATAGGGCTTGTCCCGAAGGGATGAGCGATTAGTGAACCCGACAAAGCCCGTTAAGCCGCCCAGTTTTTCATGCACCATGAAAACAATATGACAATGGCATATCCCAAAACAATATCTTAAATAAACCGCTGCCTTGCATGCTCCACGGATTTAGTAAATTCCGGCTTAGCGCGCGTATCAATCAATCTTTGCTCCACCTGGGTTTTAAATGTCATTTCTCTCCTCCAAATCAGACTCATCGGCCCTAGCAATAAGCCACTTCCAGAGCTTACGATCTCTCAAGTACCCATAAATACCTACAACTGTGAGAATCACAAGCAAACCCAGTGCCAACAAAAGAAGAATATCCATAACAGATCAATCCATAAATAAAAAAGGCTTTATTTTAAAGCTGGTCGTTGCAGCCATGCTTTTTGTTTGCTTCGGCTTGGCTCTCAGTATCTTTGAAGTATTGATTCCCCTGGATGTAGGCGACTAGACCTACACAGGAAATCATAACTATTAATACTAATATTACAAATACCAAAGGGCTCATCATAAACTCCATATTTATATTGAGTTGTTTTTATTAAGAGTATCAACTTTCTCTGCGCAACCTCACCAAGCCGTTGTTTGAGACGTTAACCTCTAAAGTGATTATCCAGTTTATCTAACAGTTCTAATCCTTTTTCAACATTACCAGTGGCAGCTAATGCCCTAAATCTAGTCTCAATATCAAACTCAGCAAGTGCCTGGGTGGAAAGTTCTTCTATTAATTTATTAACGCTAATTTTTCTATACTGTGCCATTGATTTAAGTCTTTCATGCTTATCATCGGGTAAGCGTACCGTTAATGTAGACATACTTTATTGACCTCTCAAAAAGGTTTCAGGCGTTTGTATTTTCAAATTCTCAAATGTTAATTCTGCTCCCGTTAAGTCCTTTATGTTATTTGTAATAACTAAATTACTATTCCCAGCTACAGCAAGCTCAATTAGAAAATTGTCCCCTTCGTCCTTCAAATTTGGTCTCCATAAAAAATATATTGGCACCCAGTGGCATACGCTGTAGAAGGCGTTTAATAGTTCTCGTACCTCTGCCGTGCTCAATGGGCATAAATCAATGATATTTTGGCGTCCACTTACATCCTCATATTCTTGAAATAAGGCATTACTAATCAATGGCTTATACTTCCCGAGTAAGCACTGTCTTAATATCTCCCTGCTAGGGCCTGTTTTTCCAATCAAGGCACTTATTAGTACACTGGTATCAATAACTATAGTCTGTATCATAGTGATTATGATAGCATATATGCTATCATAATCAAGTGTAAGGTTAATTGGGTAGAAGGGGGCTCTAACCTCATCCCCTACAACATCCTTTATGCGTAAAGGTATACCTTATAAAAGGTTAATCAGGAGAAAAACATGGAAGCTACTACATCCTATGTGAAGAAATACTACCCAGAAAATCAAAAAGAATTGACGGATGGAATCATCATAAACCCTGCTCTCAGACCGGGTTTTGATTGCACACCTAATCAAGATAGAGACCCAAAAGAAGTCCTGCACTGGTGGGGCTTGGCATATATTGTGACTTGTGGGTGGGATGAAATGACCGAGAGTTGGGAGCAATATTCTGAGCGTATGAATAAATTTGAAAACCATTCTAGTTCTGAGACGCGTAACCGAGAACAGTTTGAAGCGGACAAGGAAAAGCAAAAAGAGGAGTGGTTTAAGGCATGGGGTGATGATGGTCTGCGATACGAAGTACACTGTTTGGATGGTGGAGCTTGGGACAGACCTTCAGAAAAGCTCATGACTGGCTCATTGAATGAGGCTTTAAACATGGCTAAAACAATCAATGAGGAACAAGGCCCAAACAAGACTGCCTTCTGAGTTGTTCTTGTGATTCACCGCACTCCTCTTTAGATAGTCTGCGCCAAGGGTTTGGTTCTACATGCCTCTCCATTAGCCCAAAGCCCATGCTTGTTTGAGCGTGGTATCACAATAGTAAAACACTAACACTTGCTGGACGTGGATCAATGATTCTTCCTGGTCGTAAATATATATAGCAATTACGCATTTACGAGAAACAGGCAGCGGTAGCCGGGCTGTCAAAACTGCACGGATTACGGCATGAATATGCTCAGCGTAGATATGCGGAATTAACCAAGGAGAAGGCACCAGCCACTGCTGGCATGGTCACGATAAACCGGAAGGGCATGTTATTAGAGCCGAAGAGTCGCAAACACTTTAGAAACCATAAATGTTTACGGTGTGCAATTTCTACCTGCCAGAGCGCGCAACCCCAAAACCCCACTCTTTTGCTCGTCGTTGCGCTTCTTCTATTTGCGATGGCGTCATTAGCTTAGTAAGGTGATCTCTAGCCCTTGCCTCTTTTTTACCGCCTTGTACTGCCGCCAGGTTTAAAAACATATGCGCCATTACATAATCTTGAAGAACGCCCAGCCCCACCACATACATCACTCCTAAATTGTATTGTGCCTTCGCATAGCCTTGCGCCGCTGCTTTGGCATACCACTCAAAGGCCTTGCTATGATCCTGCGGAACGCCCAGCCCCTTGTAATACATCACTCCTAAATTGTATTGTGCCTCGGCATCGCCTTGCGCCGCTGCTTTGGAGTGCCACTCAAGGGCCTTGCTATCATCCTGCGGAATGCCCTGTCCCCCCGCATACATCACTCCTAAAGTGTATTGTGCCTTCGCATCGCCTTGGGCCGCTGCTTTGGCATACCACCCAAAGGCCTTGCTATCATCCTGCGGAACGCCCTGCCCCACCACATACATCCCTCCTAAATTGTATTGTGCCTTCGCATCGCCTTGCGCCGCTGCTTTGGAGTGCCACTCAAGGGCCTTGCTATCATCCTGCGGAATGCCCTGCCCCACCGCATACATTACTCCTAAATTGTATTGTGCCTCGGCATAGCCTTGGGCCGCTGCTTTGGCATACCACTCAAGGGCCTTGCTATGATCCTGCGGAATGCCCTGTCCATCCGCATACATCACCCCTAAATTGTATTGTGCCGAAACATCGCCTTCTTTTGCTCTCACGTTGCAATCATCTAAATCAAAAGTGGTGATAAAACAGTCACCGGCATTTCCCCAAGAGGCAACTGTCAACAATAAAATGGCACGAATGAGGAAAATCGATTTTTGCATTTTTATCATCCTAATTTGGCAGTTTTAAGGGAGGCAGTAAATTGTTCTGGTTGAATGAAACGGACACTTTAATAAGAGACAATACCCGTCAATTATTGGAGAGTCATCATGGGACAAAAGCGTAGTTACAAGCAACTATCCGAATCTTTCGATTTGAAAGATGGTCGTCAAAATTAAACAGAACTATCATATTGCATACCTTTTGATAGGCTTGATTTGACCCTATCAAAACTACTATCATAAATAGTCAATCAAAACCTCTTAAGAGATATGATAGGTAATGCCACGAATAGGATATGCACGAGTTAGTTCCACCGGCCAAAGTCTCGAAGTTCAGTTAAGTAAACTTACTGATGCAGCCTGCGACCGTATCTATCAAGAAAAACGCAGCGGTAAAACAGCCGATCGTCCTGAATTCAAATCTTGCGTGAGCTACCTTCGTGAAGATGATACCTTGATCATTACTCGCCTTGATAGGTTGGCACGCTCCGTTGCTCACTTGGCACAACTTGCCGAACGGTTCCAAAAGGAAAACATTAATTTACTGGTGTTGGATCAAAGCATTGATACGAGTACCTCAACCGGCAGGTTGATGTTTAATATGTTGGCTTCTATTGCAGAGTTTGAAACAGACCTGCGTTCTGAGCGCCAAGCAGAGGGAATCGCTAAAGCCAGGGAGAATGGCGTAAAATTTGGAAGGCCTAACAAGGTCACTGATGCCATAAAAACAGAAGTCTATTCAAGGCGGCTTTCAGGAGCAACTATAGGCCAGTTGGCCAAGGAGTTCAGTTTAAGTGAGGCCACCATTTACCGAGCAATCAATACGGTTAAGAACATGGAGTAAATCATGGCAGCGAAAGGCTGTTTTAGTCTCTGTTGAGGGAACCAGTCTGTTTGCTCTAGATGATTTAGAGAATGCCCTGTGCGCCCCCGCATGCGGGGGGCCTAGGATTAGATTCCTTCGGCTACTCGGAAAGAGATCGCAGCCAAGGGCGTAGAAGTCGCCTTAGTCAGCCTTCAGCCAGAACCAGATCAGTTTTTGCTCATTTTTGTTTGCGATCTTATTCACAACAGGACGTAGTGATTCCTTGTGTTTCCTTAGCTGCGAAATTAACAGGAATTATTTTCCGTATACATGTAAGAATTAATAACAAGTTAGGCTCCGCAGGAGATCTGCGTGATTTTAATCAAGGACGATATTTTCGAATTTGAGGCAGCTATTGAAAAGGTGTTTGATGAAAATTATTACCGCGAGAATATCTATGCGGCTCACCTCGATGGATATGAGGAAGAAATTGAACTTAATAACTGGCTTGCTAACAATCCCCAGGTCCTAATGGCTGGGGCCAATTTGCAGGAATATGTTGGCGCCCATGAATTACCGCTTTACCAGTCACTGGTAAAGCAAAACTTTATCCCGCAAATTCGACAGCCTGGATTTAGATCATTTGAAAGCTCTTGGTCCATTGCCTCACATAGGGGACCATATGGGATTTACGGTTACTCTATTGAAAAACGGAGCAAAGCTGTCGAGAAAGATGACGATGAGTTGTTTGATGAAGCCACTTATAAAATAGCTGAAATAGACGAGATATTAAAAAAAGCTGTTAAGCTAGTTGATAACGGCGTATTGGATCCTACTACATTTGTATCACCTTCTCTCTGGACTCCAGACAATCAAGCAAAAGAAAAGGAAATAATACAATCGGCTAGCCTCCCTCTAATTCGCGCCATTCAAGACGAAAAGTGCGAGCTAGAGTCGCTACACTGGAGGCAGCTTGAAGAAATTTTGGCTGAAATACTTAGGGCAAGTGGAATGGAGATACACGCAGTTACGGAATCCCCTCAGGGTGGTAGGGATGTTATTGCACGTACAGAGATTGTTCCAGGTGAGTTAATGACTATAGCTGTAGAGGTAAAACATAGAAAGACCGTTGACCGCCCACTTTTGCATACTGCATTACATCAAAACTCGCATTTTCCGGCGCTCATGTTAATTACATCAGGGAGATTTACAGCCGGTGTAATAAAGAAAGCCAAGCAACCCCAGAATAGACTTCGCCTTTTCCTGAAGGACGGTGTGGCAATAAGGGATATGATTAATAGCTATGGACTGTGAAAATGGCCTAACAAAACGTGCAAGCGGGACAAAGTGTTGCGCACTTCGCCCCTTCACTAAGCGTTGTTGAGGTGCCTTTCGTTCAGCAGCGTCGGTCCCGAAAAACAACAAAGCGTTCGAAGAGACCAACTGGAGCGCCATACCTAATGGTGCGTTATTACGGGCTTTATGCTTCGAGTAGCAAGGCCATTCGCTAGTAGTTATCGTTTACTCACAACACCGTTGAAAACGGTGTTCCTACAGAGGACTTTCACCTCATTAACTCACGCCCATGCTGGGCGTACACAAGGCCATCAACTTGACCGCCTTACGCTATGCTTTAGTCGGCAGATTATGGCGGCGTTAGCAAGCAAGGAGATCATTCAGTTGATAGCACAATATTCGAAAACAATATTAATTCTATTTCTTGTTTTATTGTGCTCTTCGACTGCATTTGCTGAAGGAAAACCGTCTGAACTAATTTTTGTTATGCCAGATGAATTGGCTATTCCTGCCGATAAAATCCCCACTATTAATCTATTAGTTTTTCTAGGGATACCTCCTTTCGACAAGCTTGACTCTAACAAAACTTGGTATTACACAAACGGTAAGCAAGCCAACATCGGCAGCACTTGGTATCACGCAAATGGCAAGCAGGCTAACATATAAACTTGCTAACAAGGCGCTGCTGTCGGACAACTTTTCCGCAGAGCGCGGCGTTAGCAGTAAGAGCAATCCATGAACAAAGTTGGTCTAGAAATTAAAAAGTGTGGAGTTCCTTTGAAATCGATAATAGGTTGGATTTTTTCGACTCAGCCAGAAGAAAAGCTAGAGCATGATCCTGCAATGAAATTACTAAATAGCATGAGGCTAACGGCAAAGTGTCGTTTCAATGCTTCAGTTCGTCTAGAAAGGCTTGCGAGGTATTCGTTTTTAACCACGACAACATTCTCACTTGGATTAATATTTATACCGCTGTATCAGAAATCAGGGCTGTCCATACCATACAGTGATGAAGTCATAAATATACTTCAGATTTTTCTGGCTGTTGCCGTCCTTGTATATTCCGTTGTCAATGCCACTGCAAAGTATGATGCACGAGCGGCAACATTAGATGCCTGCGGAGTAAAGATAAAGGAGCTCATACGGAAGCTAAGGTATGAGATATCTGAGTCAGAGAAAAGCGGGGTTAGTATCAACCTAGAGGAATATCACCAAGAATATCATGTCATATCGTCAGAGCCAGAAAATCATCATCGAGTTGATTTTATCTTTGCAACTCTAGAGTCACGGCAAGATTTTAATATATCAGGAATTCCTCGTCTAATTAATCACCTCAAGGCGAGATTCTTTTATCTGATTCCTTATATTATTCCAACATCAATGATGGTATTCGAGTTTATTGTAATTACCGATATCCTAGGCGTTACAGATGTGTTTTCAAATGTATTCGGCAAAAACTGCTAATCGGGTAGAGGGTATCTAACCTTCAGCCCCCACAACACCCTGAAAGCGAATCCGCACAGGGCGTTTCCCGAAAATGTGTTTAGAGTAGGCAGGCCGATTACCTCCAGCGTTACTCCAATGATGGCTTCTGGTTTTGCGCCAACGCCACTAAGTCCGGTCGGATACGAAGCTATTGAGCTGCACAGGCTCCTCATTGATTTTCGAGTTCAGGCCTTCACCGTGTCCCAACCATTACGCTGGGCATTTGGCTACTATGCCGTCTGCTGACTTCTGCTTAATCACCGTAAGGGTTACCCCTGCTGGCGCTTATCGGTTTGTATCTGATGCGTTCCCCAGCGACGATACACACGCTGGGGCCGAGGCACTTATAGACCAGAGCCTTACTGGTTGTTTCCCGATCGCTTGTTCATCAGCTCGCAGTTTTGCGTCCGGCTTCCTCCGGACCAGCCCTCGCGGGGAGGCCTTTGCCATTCGCTAGCAGTTAACGTTTAATCACAACATGGTTTTCGACGGTGTTCTTCCTACAGAGGACTTTCACCTCATTAGTTCATGCCCATGCTGGGCGTACACAAGGCAAGCAACCCGACGCCGTAGGCGCGGGTTCTTTTGGCGTTAGGAGGCAATAGTGTCGAAGGAAATTGATGACCTCTTGGATGAAAAAATAAGAAGTCCGAGTCTCGATGACAAGCTATTTATTGAGGCAGAAGATTGGTGGATGAATGCGTGCTTGAACTGGTATCACGATCCAACCGAGCTTTATATTATCGGGTACAAAGAAGCTGCTGATTCACTTGTGGATTCTATTGCCAGCCGAAAAGGAAGTGCTGACTCCTTATTTTTTCCAATTGTTTTTTTATATCGCCATTATGTTGAAATTAGGCTTAAATCACTACTTCATGATGGGGGCCAGCTATTGGATCAAAAACATAATAAAGAGCGAGAGCACCAACTCTCTAAATTATGGCCAAAAGTACGAAGTATACTAGATGAACTTTGGCCAAATGAAGAAGGTGAAGATCTTAAGGCGATGGATTCATTAATCGCACAATTTGAAAAAGTTGATCCTCGATCCACAACATTCAGATACCCTAAAGATTTTGACGGAAGTAATTCATTAAAATTAGATGTTCCAATGGTGAATTTACGCAATCTAGCTGAAGTGGTTGGAGCAATGTCTATAATTCTAGAGGGTTCAGCTGGCGCAATTTCAGAATATCAGGGTTACAAAAATGACATGCAAAGTGATTGCTGGTAAAGCTCCTAACAAGTACATCCAGCTGATTGCACCAATATCCCCCATAGACGCGCGTATGCCATAATTAACCAACAGCTTACTGTAAGGCTTGCGGTGTATTGGGAGCCTCTGTCGCGGTGAAAGACCAGGCCTTTGGGTGGCTGTCGAAGATTGTATGCCATGACCATAGCTCAACTTATTGAGTCGAAAGAAAAAGACCAAAGTGATCAGAAGGCAAGCCATAAGTATTGTTACTACATAAACTTAAAAGCATCAGCGTTAAATAAATTGGAAGTGACCAAACAAAAATGTTTAAGAATAACCAAAAAATAACCTTAAGGAATGTGTGTACGTCTGTTGCGGACTTTGATTTAAGAAAGTCGGTTAGACCAATAGCATTATTAATTTCTCTTTCAATTGCTTTAGTGGGAAGTTATCAAATATTTTTAATATTGCTTGATCATTATCAGGATGGTCAAAACAAGATAAAACTAATGTCAGCACAAGCACGTTGGGATCAACTAAATGAATGTTTCGAAAACATTGAAGCAAAAAAGTATGGTTCAAAAGATTATAAATTAGAACTAACAGCGTACTTATATTGCGAAGTTGATAATCAAAAATTTAGAGATTACCTCCTAAATTTATATTTAAATAACCGAGAGGATGGAGAAAGGTATATATTCTCTAGGAGAAGTAAACATCTGTTGCTTGACTCTCGACCATCAAGGTGCAATTTTGATGAGTGTTATTAACACTTACTAGTAAAAAACGTTACTACCTTACTCAGCACTACCAGAACAAATGAGTGAACGGTAAGATAGACAAAAAGCAAAAGATGAAAACAAAGCAACGCAGTTCTAAACAAGTTATGGAGCGAGCTTGATGAGTAGTCACAGAAAAAGCACGAACAATCAGATCTTTAAAAATCAGCATAGCAGCCTGCAAAGCCACCATTTGTCTGGCAGTAGTAGTCCCTGCCTAGTCGAGGTACTATCAATACCAATGTATAACAATGCAAATTCACTCAGACAGTCAAAGCTACGCGCACTTTTAGCGCACTCGCTACCGCTCGATTGTTGCACAAATGATTAATCCCAGGAGTTTTGGCGCTACGCCATGGCCCTTTGCTGGCTTCACGTACAAGCGACAGCCGTTTGTACGTGAAGCCACGCCTTATTAAATTTCTTACTTTGGTTCGAGGCTTTTGCCATTGACGCCAACGCAGTCGCTACTGCGTTCTGAGCGTCAAGCAGAGGAAATCGCTAAAGCCAGGAAGAATGACGTAAAATTTGAGTGCACCGTATACGGAATTTTTTAAGATAAAATTAAAGCCACTCGCCTACATCCTGATGCCCAATGATTGCCATGATTTCGACGGTTTCCCCCTCAATGCGATAAAAAACGCTGTCTTTACCGCACACGCTGCGCCTGTAACCCCCTCGGATATCCGAAGTGGGATACAAAAGCGGCTGCGCTGCGAGCTGTTCGAAGTGGTCAAAAAACGCGGTGTAGTAAGCATCTGCCGTATCCAAGCCCCACTGTTCAACCCCATAGAGCCAGATGCGCGTTAGGTCGGCTTTGGCGTTCGATGCAAGCCTATAATTTGCCATCGGCACGGGCTTTTTCTTTGATTCCCGCGAGTATTTCGTCTGGTGTTTCCTTGACCCATCCGTTCTCTTCGACGGATTGTTCAGCAGCGATCAATTTAGCACGGATATATTCGGTTTCAGCCGTTCTCATTGCTTTCTCGCGCAACGCTTCGCGGATCAATTCGCTATCAGTGGCATATTGCCCCGTCGCCATTTGTGCCTGTATCCAACTCTCTTGCTGGTCAGTCACGGTGATGCTTTTTTTTACCATCGGCATATGAAGCCCCCATGGGTAGTATTTTATACTACTCCACCCTACTCTGCTTTTGGCTTCTTGGAAAGCAATTTTTAGAACACGATTAAATCTTCTGCGAACATACTGTATTACGCCAACCTTGTGAATAGACGACTGATTGAACCAAATTAATATATCACAACTTTAGAACTCTAAAGTTGTGATATATTAATTTTACGAAGCATAAGTTGTGATTTACTTTCTTATGAGCTATACACTCTTATATCGTTAGAAATGCTCGCTTTCTTCGCGATAGATAAAAGCCAGTTAATTAACTATCACTTTTTGGCGAGGCCTATGAGTAAAATCAAGCTAATAAGCATATGGAATCCTAAAGGAGGGCAGGGTAAGTCAATGCTCGCCATTAACTTAGCCGCTGCTGCCGTAGAAATGAACCTTAAGCCTCTTGTTATCTGCCAGGATCAACAAGGCACCTCAATGCTTTACTACAAGTCTGGAAAGTTACCCTTTGAGGTTTTGGGTGAGATTCCAAAGAATAAGCCTGATGCAGATATTATCTTTTTTGACCATCAAGCTAGTGACTGGGATGTGCCCACCAACAAATTAATTGTTATGCCGGTAAAACCCTCTCGAGACCAGTTTGCCACCTACATTGACGCATATAAGCGCGCTTCCACAATCGGTAAAGACATTCTTACAGTTGTAACCGACGGGCAGATGCAAAGACCCTCAGAGCGGGAGACAACCAAATATTTAAAAGAGCAGGGAGCTAAAGTTATTCCTTCAAGTGGTGTTTTTAGCCGAGCATCTGAGGAATACAGAACTATTTTCGATCCCTCGTTAAATAAAGCCTACAAAATTGCTGAACGACGTCGAGAGCTATCGGGCATATTGGCCGCTATTTTGATGGATAAATCCGATACTGGAACACCACAGAAACAGGAGGTAAATACATATGCCACAGCGTAAACCATCAGAACCAGAATGGATGCAGGAAGAAGAAAAGCGTGCCGATGATTTAACTCAAGCAGGAGCTACGACGAACCCTAAGGCACCACAATTAACAAGAACTACCAAGGCACCGGAGCGTATGCAAAAGGGGCTGTATATTCAGCCTAGGTATGCCCATGCCTTCGAGGATTTTGTGACGGCGCAGCGTCGGGCAGGAAAGGGCATGTGCGCGCCTGAGCTTGCTGAAGAGATGATTAAAGACCTTTTAATTAAATATGGCGCTGATGTTAGCAACCTTTAGAATTCTAAACTTTAGAGTTATGTATATTTCAAATGGCTGAAATTGTTACAAAAAATGAGTTTAAAGCGTCGAATATAAAGCAGTATGATTTGTTTTCGACATTCTATGGCCCAGAAGAAGGGCTCTCAAATTCAATTGAGCTGTGGGATCACATCCCAAAGTATTTTGTAACAGAAGAGCATCAAGCTACCTTGCGTACAGCGGAAGGATTTTTACCTACGCTTAAACGATCTTTTAAAATCGCAGGTGTCGACTGGAGTATGGAAATTCAGCCCGCTCAAATCCAAATGCCAGATGGTAGTGAGAAGGCTTTTTATCCAAGCTATTCTGAGGAGGTTATAGAAGACGCTCTTCGTAAAATATTCACTCAAGATGAATATGGCACATATGATCCTAATCAAGTTAAAAGCTGGGTTCGGTTTTCATTAAACCAAGTCGCCCGTGAACTTACCAAGTGGGGCAGTGCCCGTAACCTTGATGAGATAAAGCGATCTCTTGATATTATGTCTGGCAGTACTGTTAAGTTGTTTAGAACTAATAAAGAAGTCCAC
>Ga0209345_10001334_pt1 | contig 29646 bp, 26 predicted proteins | sample Cruoilmetagenom7_FD_187294 | JGI IMG/M metagenome (GOLD analysis project Ga0209345, IMG submission 187294) | Oil polluted marine microbial communities from Coal Oil Point, Santa Barbara, California, USA - Sample 7 (SPAdes) (version 2) | ecosystem: Environmental > Aquatic > Marine > Oil seeps ...
ACATGCAGCTAATACAATCACAAACAAAAATACTGAAATACTTCGATAAAACATAACTGATCGTCCAGTGTGAAATTATTTTATCCTTTGTGTTTTTAGATAAAATATCAACTTACTTAATATTTATATTTTTTAGACGCCATTTTCTGCTGTCTAATTCTCTCTTGATGAGAAGGCAGCCTCCTTTTAACCGGCAACCTGACAGGTGTTGAAAACATCAAAAAGTAAATGCTTTCAAAACCTTCTTTGAGGGCTGTAATTGTATTTCGATATAACTCAATTATCATAAGATAATCTCCATTAAAAATCTTATCTTATAGACTCATACAAACTATGATAATTCGAAACTTATGTGTTTTCAGTTCGTATAAACCGATCAATTAATATTTTTGCTTGTGTTTACTGTAACTAAACCTGCTTTTAATACTATGAATCTGTCGGCTTACTTACCAGATATAACCAGATAAAACCCGCTATTCCTGCAAATAACGAGGCAAAAAGAATTCCCGTTTTAGCCATTAATAAAAGATCAGTACTTTCACTAAAACCCAGTTGCGCTACAAAAATAGACATAGTAAAACCGATTCCTGCAAGTAGTGATACTCCAGCTATTTGTGTAAATCGTGTATCTTTAGGTAATACGGCTATACCCAGCTTCAGCACTATCCAGCTTGCACCGGTGATGCCAATGAACTTACCCAACACCAGACCCAATGTAACACCGAGCATTACAGGGTGAGTAATCGTTTCACTAAATGATCCCGTTGCCAGGGGAATACCTGCATTAGCTAAAGCAAAAACAGGTATAACTAAATAGGCAACAGGCATATGCCAGGTATGTTCTAGTCTTTGTAGAGGAGCTTCTACACTATCAACACCATTTTTTAAAGTTTGCACAACTGCACGAAGCGCATCATTTGTTAAAATACTTTTACCAGGCTGATGGTTATCTTCAAAACGTTGCATCAAGCCCTTAACCAGCTGACTGAAGCGCTCAGGATTATATTTAGGCATCGCCGGCACAGTTAAGGCACCAATAATTCCAGCTAAAGTAGCATGCACTCCAGATTGAAGTAATGCATACCACAATAATATTGAAACTAAAAAATAAGGTTGAGTTTTTCTAATGCCCGTTACATTAAATAACATCAATAAACCAACCAAACCAATAGCTACAACTAATGGTAAAAATTCAATATTGTCTGTATAAAATATTGCAATTACAAGTACCGCACCTAAATCATCAACAATCGCCAGGGCCACCAAAAACGTAACTAATGCTTTGGGTACACGACTCGATAACAAAGCTAATGCACCAATTGCAAAAGCTATATCGGTCGCCATAGGTATACCCCAACCAACGGCAGACTCACCTTCTGGGTTAATGGCAAGATAGATTAGTGCGGGCACTACCATACCACCCACTGCTGCTGCGATAGGTAGAATGGCATTGCGTAGTTTTGCCAGCTCACCAACTAATATTTCTCGTTTTAACTCCAGCCCTACAACAAAGAAAAACAATGCCATTAAGCCATCGTTTATCCAGTGATGCAGGCTCATTCCGAGTGACCAGCTACCTATATCGATACTAATTAATGTATGAATAATATGTTCATAAGAGGATGATAACGGCCCGTTAGCTAGCACTAATGCGATTAAAGCCATACTCATTAGTAATAAACCACTGGTAGTTTGTCGGTGAATAAACTCTTCAAATGGTGTAAGTATCTTGTCGAAACTTTTTTCCCATCGCGCATTATAAACGCCAGCTTTCTCATCTTTTTTCTTCATGATTTCCAACCTTATTTACTATTGCTTACAAACAATGATTCACGTGTCGCTTCCATAACTGCACTTACAACAGGATGCTTAACTCGCCTTTCCACCGTTATTGCATAAAAATTTTCTTTCACATCATTTATTCGACCAATTGTAACTGCCTTATACTGCAACTTGACTTCAGCCTCAATAACAGCAGGTGCTATAAAAATTCCCGCCCCCTCCTTACCGAAGGCTTTCATCAATGCGCTGTCATCAAATTCTGCGATCATGCGCGGATGAATACGAAGCTTATCCAAATATTGATCAATACCTGCCCGCAATTGGGTGCCACTACTTGGCAACAACATTGGGGCGCCATCCAGACAATATGGAAATTCTCCTGATAATGTTTTTGCTAATTCCCTGGTACAAAAAAAGCTAACGGCACACTCACCCAGCTTGTGACTATAGCCTCGTGTACTAACCGTGGATGGAATGGGGCGATCAGCCAAAACTAAATCCAGGCGATGTACCGCCAATTCAGTTAACAGTGTATCCAGACTCGCTTCTCTACAGGTCATACGTACAGGCTCTGGTAGTTTTAATGCTGGCTGAAGAATACGATGTGCGATAGATTTAGGTAAAACATCAACCACCCCTACCCTGAACTGCTGGGGACGCTGGTCTGGTAATTGATGTATTACCTCTTCCAGTTCATTACCCAAAGAAAAAATCTCATTCGCATAGCTCAAAACCAGGCGCCCGGTTTCGGTTAGCTCCAAATTACGACCTACACGGGTGAACAATGCCTCTCCCAGATGATCCTCTAGCAAACTCAGTTGCCCACTGATGGTTTGTGGTGTCAGATGTAAGCGCTCACTCGCCCGTGCCACGCCGCCCTCTGTCGCTACCGCCCAAAAGTAATGCAAATGCTTATAATTGATCATGTATCACCATACTTCGGTATTTACGAACTTAATACTAATAATAATCGAGTTTTCTTTCTTGTCAAACCCTCCTAACATGTTTTCCAGTTAAACTGATATTGGCTCCTCAGGAGGAATCAAATGAAAATTGACATACAGGCACGACATTTTTCTCTGACTGAATCTCTTCGTAAACACGCAGAACGACGCCTACATTTTGCGCTGACCTGCTGCGAAGACCATATCCAGAAAGTGATCATGCGATTATCTGATATCAATGGCCCACGTGGTGGCTCAGATAAACACTGTCACTTACAGGTTGTTCTGGCTGGTTTGCCCGATGTGGTAATTGAAGATACAGAGGCTGACCTCTACGTTGCCATTAACCGGGCAACAGATCGAGCTGGACGAACATTAATTCGCAAAATTAACCGCCAACAAACACTTTTAAAGCAGGGGCACCATCTGGAATCATACATTGAAGAACCTCTTTCAAACGACACAATTTATGAACATGATAGAGAATTTAAACGATGAATGATTTTCTCAACACAGGCACTAATTACAGAAAGAGCAAAAGGTTTTCTACTAGCAAAGTTATTCGCAATATCTACACACTCATTTCCATGACAATGTTATTCAGTTTGCTACGCTTAATAGAGCTTATGAGTCCAGCTAAATAAATTATCAATCACTAACTCAATTCTAGAAAAATATGAACCTAAAAACACTACCTTGAAGTAGATAGCAACGTAGCTGAACCTGAAACAATTACACTAAAGCATTTAATAACGTAGTTATAAATATGTTTATGGCAATGAGTGGGGCATATGAAAAAAATATTAAATTATAATGTGAGACTGCTGGACCTATAACATTAATCACAGCAATAGAAAAATTGGCTACATTCATTTCAATTACTTATCTATAATTAACCTCCTAATCTAATTTCCGAAAATTACTCAATATGTTACAAAAAAAATTACTTACTATTGTCAGATCAAGCAAGTTTGAAAAAATTATTATTGGTCTCATTATAGTTAATGCCATTATTTTAGGCCTGGAAACCGATAGCGGATTGCAAACACGTTATGGCAACTGGTTTGAGTTAGGCCACTCAGTTATATTAATAGCATTTATTATTGAAGCCCTGTTAAAAATAACTGCCGTTGCACCTCGCTTAAAACTTTATTTTGGTAACGGCTGGAACCTGTTTGATTTCAGTATTATTGTTCTGTCATTAGTCCCAGCAACTGGCGAGCTCGCTATGATCGCTCGTCTTGCTCGTCTTTTACGAGTACTACGTCTTATATCTGCCATTCCAGAAATGCGTTTAATGGTTGCAACATTAATGCGTAGCATTCCCAGTATGGGGCATGTGATGTTATTGATGTCGATTATTTTTTATATATATTCCATAGCCGGATTTCAGCTATTTCACACTCACGACCCTGAACACTGGGGCACACTCGGTACATCGGCGTTAACTTTATTTCGTGTAGTCACACTAGAGGACTGGACTGATGTTATGTACATTGCTCTGCAACGGTATGATTGGGCCTGGCTGTATTTTGTGAGTTTTATATTTATGGGTACCTTCGTCATCATTAACCTGTTTATTGCGGTAGTTATCAATAATCTGGAAAAATCAAAAATTGATGAGCTTGAATCTTTACGCCAGCCGGTTTCACGTGATGACTTATTAAATGAATTAGCTGATACACAAAAAGCTCTGGTTAGACTGCGAAAATGCATAGAAAAATCAGAATAATACGAATCTGACAAAATAGATCAGCTTACGGTAATGAGCGGCATATAGATAAAAGCATTTCGATTTAATATCGTATTATATATGCAAGAAGAATAAACAGGCGCACTAAACATCTAAATGTATGACATGATAACTTTTTATATTATTTCTATATATTTGTTATCCCATACGGTTTTATATTGGCGTATAAAATTTTACTTATACTCGTGCCCAATACTTTTAAAAAACCTAATACGTTCATTATTCATATCTAGTTTACAAGAGTTAAATTGCGAAGCCCACATACGACTATATGATGGAAAAATATAGACATTAGCTGTTAATTGGCAATGTGCTTCTATATAAATTAGCCATTGCTTTTGATCCTCTTCCAGTCTATCAGCAGTCTCTATATTATGTTCTGGATGGTTTCTTGTTTTGATAAGATTAACTAGCGAGGTATATTTTTCTTCAACCAGTGTATCGCTTTCTTTAGCTTTATTTTCTATTAATTGCCTTGAATAATCATGCCCCAGGTGAGTGATGTCATTTGCTAATACAGCATTACTTAACGCCGCATTCAAAGTGAGCATTAAAACACCCGCCTTAATAAAGGTTGTCATAGATAATTTCTCATACAATAAGTTATTATTAAAGCACTTCATGTTTCATGAACAAACTTTAAATTATTCTCATTTCAGCTTCTGACTAGTTTGAGTCTCTCAATCTGTTTCCTCTAGCTCCTCCCAACGCTTATAGGCATTTTTCAATTCCTCTTCTATTTCAGAAAGTCTGGTTGTTGTTGCAGCTATATTTTCTTTATCTTGTTGATAAAACTTTGCATCCGCCATCTTCTCAGTTATTTTTTCCTGCTCTGAATCCAGGTTTTCGATAATTGCAGGTAGCTCATCTAGTTCACGTTGTTCTTTAAACGATAATTTTTTAGCTGCTTTATTTTCTGAGGGCGCTTTGTTTTGTTGTTTTGACGCCTTCGGTTTATTTTCTTTTTTCTGCTTATTTTTTGACTGTCTTAACCAGTCTTCATAACCACCAACATATTCATTAACCTGTGCATCACCTTCAAATACCAGCGTACTGGTTACCACATTATCTAAAAATGCACGGTCATGACTAATTAATATTAATGTACCTTCATACTGCATTAATAAATCTTCAAGTAATTCGAGAGTTTCAACATCTAAATCATTAGTAGGCTCATCCATCACTAACAAATTAAATGGCTTGGCAAATAGTTTTGCCAACATTAAGCGATTGCGCTCTCCACCAGATAGTGTACTCACTGGAGAATTTGCCCTTGCTGGTGCAAACAGGAAGTCACTCAAATAACTCATGACATGTTTTTCCCTGCCGGCTACTTCTATTTTATCTGTGCCGGGGGCCAGGTTATCTCGTACGCTTTTCTTTAAATCTAACTCTGTGCGTAATTGATCAAAATAAGCAATTTCAAGTTTTGTACCTAGCTCAACTTTTCCAGAATCAGGCTTTAATTCTCCTAGCATCAACTTTATGAGTGTTGATTTACCAACACCATTTGGCCCAACAATACCGACTCGATCACCGCGTGTTATTAAGGTGCTGAAATTCTTTACAATAGGCTGCTCAGTATAGCTGTAGCTTAGATTCTCAGCTTCTATCACTCGCTTGCCCGAGCGATCCTGAGCTGACACCTGCATATTAACCTGGCCTTTTTGCTCACGTCTTTCCATGCGCTCATTTCGCAGGGCTTTCAATGCGCGTACTCGCCCCTCGTTTCTAGTTCTACGGGCTTTTATACCCTGTCGAATCCAGACTTCTTCTTGTGCTAATCGTTTATCAAATAATGCATTTTCTTTTTCTTCATTATCTAATGCTTCCTGCTTACGCAATAAGTAGGTTTCATAATTTCCTGGCCATGATGTTAGTTTGCCACGATCCAGTTCAATAATTCGCGTCGCTAACTTTCTTAAGAAGGCTCTATCATGCGTTACAAACAACACACTTCCGGTCCAGTTAAGTAAAAAATCTTCTATCCATTCAATAGCTTCTACGTCTAAATGGTTGGTTGGCTCATCCAGTAATAAGAGCTGTGGCTCTGTAACCAGCGCTTTACCCAGCAATACTCGACGCTTTAATCCACCTGATAAGGAACTAAACTCATCATCCGTCGGTAACTCTAACAGGGAAATAGTTGTTTCTATTTGCTGGGATAAGCTCCAGCCATCTACCGCTTCTAATTCATGTTGAATTCGCGACAGCTCTTCCATTTTCTGTTCTGTATAATCTTCAGCAAGCTCAAGACTACAGTGATGGTAGTTTTTTAATATTTCACCCACACCTTCCAAACCAGATGCCACCACATCGTAAACACTGCCTTCAATATCATCGGGTATATCTTGTGTTAGATAGGCAATTTTTAAATTTTGTTGCTGTTCAATACTACCTTCATCAGCTTTTACCATTCCGCCAATAAGTTTCATCAACGTCGACTTGCCTTCCCCATTTCGACCTAGCAGACATAAGCGCTCTCTGGGCTCTATCTGTAAGTTGAGTGAGTCGAATAAGTTGGGGCCGCCAAAGCCTAAATTAATATTTCGTAAAGTTAATAGTGCCATATGTGATGTAGAACCCTGAATAATCAATAGCTTGCACATCACATGCAGTGCCACCTGACTACCTAAGGTTCAAGTTACCTTGTTTAATTGCCGTGTATTTTATCAGAGCCTGATAGTATTATTAGGTTTTTCGATAAATAGAATAACTATGAGCCTAACTATTCTTTCAATCATAGAGTCACCAACACATCCTAAGCTATCAAAGCTATTCGAACAGCTGGGCGTACGGGAAATTATGGTTAATTCCAGTCGAAATGCGATTAAAGCCTTAAAAACCTATAAACCCGACTTTATAGTGGCTGAGTTCTTCTATGGATATGGTAACAATTATGCCGGGGTTAATGTCAGTAACCTGGATGTATTGCTTTCTTCTCTACCTAAATACTCACCTGATACTAAAACTATTGTTTTTGTAATGAAAGATGAAGTTCAGTTTATTGAGAAACTAAATAATCTATACCCAATTCATGCTGCCTTTTTACATGACACGCCTGAATTTGCTATTGAAGAAGCCCTAAAACCTGAATAATTATTTCTACACAGAATATACTTAAATATCACAAATCATTAACATCGTTGAACCTCGACTTTTCAAACACTCTAATCTGTGCAAAATAGGCATAATGGAGAAGTGTTATGAATAGGCTTTTAATTTTACTGGGACTATTGTTCTATACCAGCGCACAGGCTCAAACACAGATATTTCAAAGTGGTAACACCAAAACCCGACTTTTAGAACTGTACTCATCTCAAGGCTGCAGTAGCTGTCCTCCTGCAGAGCGATGGGTATCAAAACAAATCAATCATCCCGGTTTATGGACACAATTTATTCCCCTGGTTTTTCATGTCGATTACTGGGATTACTTAGGCTGGAAAGACCCATTTTCCAATTTTAAATATTCACAGCGCCAGAGAATCTACCAGGCACAACACGCGGTTAATTCAGTTTATACACCTGGGTTTATTTTAGATGGCCAAGAGTGGAGAGGCTTATATCGAGGTAAAACTCTTAGCTCATCTTCCGATAGTGCAGGGATTTTATCTGCAGAACTAACTGGCGAAAATCTTCATGTCAGTTATCAACATGCCATTCCTCTTAGAGTAAATGTAGCTTTGCTTGGTTTTGGTATTCAAACAAATATCAAAAGTGGTGAAAACGATGGACACACATTTGTTGAAGATTTTGTGGTTCTCAATCACCAAACTTTATACTCAGAAAATGGCCAATGGAAATTACCCATTCCTAACAACAGTAAATTTAATGCTCAAAGATATGCGCTGGCTATCTGGATTCATTCTGGAACTAGTTTGAAACCATTACAGGCAGCTGGTGGCTGGATTGATTTAAAATAATTATGGTTATAATTATTTAGTTATAACCTTTTTCTTTCATAAGATTTAACTCAGTCTGGGCTAATTTTTTTATAGTGGAATTTGGATGGTTATTTATAGCATCATTAAAAGCTTTTTTTGCTTCTGGCCATTTTTTAATATGAATATATGCGTGGCCTATTTTTAATTCCGCATACTTTACATTTTTATTTTCCGAATAATTTTCTATAACAAATTTATATTTATCGATTGCAGTACGATAATTTTCTGATAGATATATCGCTTCTGCCATCCAGTAGTGTGCATCACCAATATGCTTACTATTTGGATAGTTAGCAATAAAAAATCTATATGCATCAATGGATGACTGATATTCACCTTTCATCAATTTTTCAAATGCCTGATCGTATAATTCTTTATCTTGCTGATAACACGCCTTAGCTTCCTGGTTTAATTTTTTTTGTGTTACTACAACTTGCTTTTCCGCCTTGTTTTCTAATTTAATTTCTGGAGCTTTATATACATTTCGTGTTGTCTTTAACCACGGAATACGTTTATTCTCTTCAGAATCATCATCTTTTGCATATGCAACGGAATGACTCATAATAAAGGCTATGGTCAATATTGTTTTTAGACATCGTGTGGATAATTTATTTCGCATAATTCTTCTATCTATATTCTTATTAATTTATGCTCTAAAACATAAACAGAACACTAAAATAAAACTCATTTAGACTACTTATAGTTGATGTTGCATTGTTTGTTGTACTTGTTGATACTGTCAAGTCTGTCTGTCTAAGGCGAAAGCCTAGCTCTATCAAATAATCATCGCTTAAGTACTTAATACCACCTACTTGCACACCATATAAGTACCCTGCTGCTGAATCACTAACGCTATCGTTATGAAATTTTTGCAAGACACCACCAACCGTTGCTCCCGTAAATAAACTAAAATCGGTTGTTATTGGAACAATATAATCTGCTGCTACTGTTATTCCAGTAATATCAAATTCACCGTAATTTACGTAACTTAAGGTACTATTAAATCTATACTCCTGCTGATAGTAACGATCAAAATATAGGCCAAATCCACTGCCTGTATCTGATGTCTGGACATTGAGATTCGACTCAATATCAGCAAATTGGTTGACTATTGAAGCTCCAAATATATAGTTGTCTTCAAAATAATTTGCATGGCTAACCATTGGAAATATCAATAGCAATACAATAAGTTTTATTTTCATATTTTTTACTTTTTTAAAACAACACTACCACTGCCTAAAAGCAATAGATCTAATTAATGTATCGACATTATCTTTTAAAAATGAAGCATTTAAATATTTTCTCTACTACTTATGCTTACATAATTAAATGAAGATAACCTTTATTTATTAATCACAACAGGTACATCCGATGATAAACCTGCGGTTTCCATATTAAATATACCAACATCAACATTACTACCACTTACAGTAACTGTTGATGGAGTACCTGTACTCCCTAGTGCACCATAGCTCTCAGTGTTTTCTAATGTTCTATCACCGTCAATATCCGTACCCGCAAAAATCACGTAACTTCCATTGGGTATATTATTCAAGGTAAATGGCGCAGTTAATGCTGTTGTACTCAACTGTACCTGAGATATCACATTTCTATCTATCGCATTATCTAGTAGCACCACGTAAGCACTTGCACTCCCTTGAATACCTGAAACTGCCACCTGCTCAGCAACGGTAACCTGAGTGGTATATACATCAGCATTATCCATTACAAATTCTATATCTAGTATATATACCCCTGTAGCCAGACCTGTACGATCTATGGTCAACTGATAATCACCCATACCATTAGCATCAACGCTGCTTGGTGTTAACGTAGCCCACGGTAAACTTACCGTCGTTGATGCAACCGTTCGTACGCCTGTAAGTCTTGTAATGTTAATAAGTTGCTGTGTTGATACCACCATATTATCGACGCTATTGGTAATCGCTACTTCATCAAAAGCAGGTGGTGTAGCCCCGCCTGCCAAAGCTTGTGCTTTTTGCACGGCTTTTAGCGCATCAATCATTCCATAACCAAATGTATCATTACGAACATTAGGGCCATCAGCACCTAAGTCAGTTGTAAGATCACCATTTTCAATTAAGGCCTGTAAAAGATTAGGAGTTAAATCTGCGTAAACAGACTTCATTAACGCAACAACACCAGCAACATGTGGTGCTGCCATGGATGTACCCTGAAGTTCCGCATAGCCTGACTGGCGTGAGCCTGTTGTTGTATCCACAAAAGTGCTGGGTATAGTTCTGTCTAACTTACCATCACTATCAGCATCAACTGAATTATCACCACCCGGTGCAACCAGGTCTATTTCTGAGCCAAAATTAGAATAACTCGCCTTGTCATTACCCAGACCTACAGCACCCACAGAAATAACACCCGGATAACTTGCCGGATAACTTAAAGTACTACTGTTATCATTACCTGCGGATGCAATAATAATTGTACCCGCATTGTTTGCAGTAATTATTGCATCTGCAAGGGCTTGATTAAATGAAATATTACCAATGCTCATGTTAATTATATCAGCTGCCTGAGCTGGGGTCGTACCCGAGTCATTTGCCTGGCCTGCCGCATAGAGCACACTTTGCATCACATCATAAGTAACACCACCACCAATACCTAAAGCCCTAACTGGCATAATTCGAATATCCGGTGCCACACCGGCTACCCCTATGGCATTATTTGTACTCGCGGCAATCGTGCCTGACACATGAGTACCATGCCATGTACTAAGACTTAGTACTGCATTATCTCCAGGATCATCAGGGTCTGAATCTATGCCATTACCATCATTACTGACTGTTGTAGATATAATAAAATCATATCCCGTAGAGAGTAAATTTGCCGTAAGATCTTCATGCGCCATAAATACACCCGTATCTATAACCGCCACGATAACCGATGCACTACCCTGCGTAATATCCCATGTAGCTGGCATATTAATAGCCGGATAATGCCACTGCGATGAGTATAAAGGGTCATCTGGCACAAACGATGGCCGCAGTATAAAATTAGGCTCTGCATATTTTATACTGCTATCCTTACGCAGGTTTTTTATCGCTTTAATGGTTTCATATGCCTCACGATCAGCATCATTCAAACCAATTCCATATCGACCATCAAATAAACTATCACTCACTGGCGCATAGGGTATTACCTGTGCATTAACCCTATATAATGATGACCTGCTTGCATGGCCTCTCTTCATACTTATATTATTTCGTGAGCTTAAAGCTTCAATTTGATTTGCAGCATGTATATTCAATTGCTGTACACTCATACCTTGCGGGCTAATAACCTCTTCCTTCGCTTTTGCTATCACCTCGCCCTTAATAAATTCATCACTCAAGCTTAGGCTTTGACTGGTTGCTAGGGATGATTGTGTAAGCGTTGCATCCGCACTATAAGTACTACCACCACTAAAAGCTGAAACGACCACATAATAATCACCCGCTACTGGCGCCGTTACTGTTTCGGTACTGGTGGCATTTACTGATGAATCAACAGGTGTTGTCGTATCACTCACGGCATATAAATACAGGTCAATATCATTACCAAAAGCCAGGCCGCCAGCATCCGTGGTTTCTGTAATATTTATACTAAAACTTTGATCCTTTGCCAGCGTCACTCTATACATATCAACTTCATCTGCACTGGTTTCAAATCTCTGCCCAGCAATGCCTGTAGCCGTTTTTGTAACATAACCCCAGAAGCCACCCACTGAATCGGGTGAAGGAATAAGCTGTGCGCTTGCTATGGTGTTGTTACTAACATAACTTGCTGCAATGTCATTAATATCTGAATCCATATAATTAACGGTAACCAGGCCAATTGAGCCTGTAACCGCAAAACCGCCATTCGCTGCAACCGTAATGACCTGCGAACTACTATTTTGATCACCCCGATCATCCGTAACCGTCAGGCTTGCACTATGGGCACCATCTTGAAAATAGGTATGTGTTGCCTGTGCACCACTGCCTTTAGTTCCATCACCAAAATCCCATTCATAAAAGAAAATCGTGCCATCAGAATCTGTCGACGTTGCGCCATCAAACGCTACCGTTACAGGTGATGTCCCCGAGTTAACATCCACCGTAAATGCAGATGTTGGTGGGGCATTTACGGCTAGTACCGTAATAGTTCGGGCTGCACTAATTGCCGTATTCGTATCATTATCCGTAACCGTCAGGGTGGCCTGATATGTACCCGTAGTAGTATATTGATGTACCGCCGTCACTCCCGTTCCGGATGTACCGTCACCAAAATCCCAGGCATATGAAACAATTGATCCGCCAGCCACATCTGAAGATGATGAAGCATCAAAAGTCACATCTGTATTTATCGCAACACTATCCACATCCACGTTAAGCACTGCGGTCGGTGGTCCGCTGGTAACCTGAGAAGAAATAACATGGGTACTAATTCCCTGAGCACCTTCGTTATCAGTAACGGTCAACCTTGCGGTGTATATACCCGCAACAGTGTAAGTATGGCTAACCAGTAAACCTGATCCCGTTGCACCATCACCAAATTCCCAGGCATAGGACACGATGCTACCATCCGTATCTGCCGAGTTCGTTGCATCAAAATCAACGCCTAATGGGGTTACGCCCAAATCCGTTGATACCGTAAATGCAGATGTTGGTGCAGTGTTGGCTGGTAACACACTAATTGTTTGACTGGCACTGGTATTCGTTGCACCTGAATTATCCGTGATGGTTAATACCGCAGCAAAGTCTCCCACGGTGGTATATGTATGATTTGCTGTGGCACCACTAGCCGTGGTTCCATCACCAAAATCCCAGGCATAGGAAACTACACTTCCGTCTGAGTCTGTTGATCCTCCCCCATTAAAGGCAACACTAAGAGGGTTATCACCAATAGTTGGCGTTGCCGTAAATACGGATATGGGCACAACGTTCGCCACAACGACTGTTATCGTTTGAGCACTACTTGTATTTTGTGCACTCTGATTATCTGTAACCGTTAGCGTTGCCGAATAACTTCCCACCGTAGAATAGGTGTGACTAACTAGCTGCCCTGCACCTGAGCTACCATCACCAAAATCCCAACTATAGTCAGCAATACTGCCATCAGAATCAGTTGACGAACTACCATCAAATGCTACCGCTAATGGCACTTCTCCACTCGCTGTATCAACTACAAATGCCGCGACTGGCGCTACATTTGTCGGAAATACACTAATTGTCTGGCTAGCACTGATGGTCGATAAGCCACCATCATCTGTTACCGTAAGAAAGGTAAAAAACAAGCCTGCAGTGGTATAGGTATGGCTCGCATTTGTCCCCGTTCCCGTTGTACCATCGCCAAAATCCCAGTCATATGTCGCGATGCTTCCATCAGAGTCAGCAGACCCCACACTATTGAAATTTACGGTTAGTGGATTATTTCCGCTATTAATATCCACCCCAAACACGGCTGTTGGCGCAACATTGGCAACTGCTACAGCAATAATTTGAGCAATACTCGTATGCTGTTCACCGTCGTCATCTGTTACTGTTAACGTCGCTGGGAAATTTCCGTCTGTTGCATAAACATGGCTTATTTGCTGCCCTGCGCCAGTGGTTCCATCACCAAAGTTCCAGTTATAAGCAACAATACTTCCGTCCGTATCTGAGGAAGTAGTCGCATCAAAATTAACGGTTAATGCCGCTTCACCATTGTTAGTATCAACGGTGAATGCTGCGGTAGGTGCGATATTAGTCGGTAAAACTCGAATCACCTCGGTAATCGAGCTGGTAGATGACAGACCATCATCATCTACCACGGTTAATGAGGCTAAATACCTGCCTTCAGCTGAATAGGTGTGAGTCGTTGTTTGACCTCCACCCGTAGTACCATCCCCAAAATCCCAGATATACGTGCTTATTATTCCATCTGAATCAGATGAAGCAACACCACTAAAGCTAACGGTGAAAGGGCTTACTCCAGAACTGACATCAACAACAAAAGCAGCTGTAGGTGCAACGTTAGCCACAAGTACATTTATAAGCTGGGTAGCACTTTCATCCTGAGCGCCGTTATTATCCAGAACAGATACAGAAGCTAAATATGAACCTGGCGCGGCATAGGTATGAGAGACCAATTGACCAATGGCAGAAGTTCCATCACCAAAATCCCAGGTATATTGGGTAATAAAACCATCCACATCAACTGATGTTCTGGCATCAAAGTTCACAGTGAGAGCTGCTTCGCCTGAATTCACATCAATAACATAGGCTGCTATAGGAGGAATATTTGAGGGTAGGACCTTAATAAAAATTTCTGTACCACTTATCGTCGTTGCACCATCACTGTCTGTAACGGTAAGTACAGGCAGGTATACATCTTCTTTCGTATACTCATGAACAATTAAAGGAGATGCTGTATTACCAGTTGTTCCGTCTCCAAAGTCCCAGCTATAATCTGTTATCGTTCCATCAGGGTCATTTGAAGCCGATGCATCGAATCTCACGATATGCGGGTTTACTCCGGTTGCTGAGTCAACTACAAACTCAGCTGTTGGAAGTACATTTGGATCAATAGCGGTAATTACCTGCGCTAAACTAACCGTTTCAGCTCCATTCTCATCTGTCACAGTTAATATCGCTGAAAAACTCCCTGCATTGGTATATTCATGGCTTGCCTGCTCTCCCAGGCCCGTGCTCCCATCACCAAAATCCCAGGCATAGATGGTGATATTGCCATCTGCATCAGATGATGTCGAAGCATCAAAATTGACTGTAACAGGCGCTAAGCCTGAGTTAACGTCTATAACAAACGCCGCTACAGGTAGTTTATTATCTGTTGCTGGAACGGGATGAGAGCCCTCACAGGCCGCAAGAAACACAGAAAAAAGCATAATTGACAGCAACTGGACTACTTTTTGTGCCGACAATTTTTGAATGACGTTATTAATTGACTCTACCCCGGATAGTTTTTTTTGACGATTATCTAATTGTAGCGGCTAGAGCTGAAAATTCTGAACCTGAATGGTTTTTTTTGACTTACGGTTTAATATTTTGTACGCACGAAGCATTTATTGAAATAGACGTTTATAGTAGAAATACGCTGTCTAATTTACTTATTTAATAGACTGTGCAGCACACCATGCAGAGGACCAGGCCCACTGGAAGTTATACCCACCTAACTGACCAGTAACATCTAATACCTCTCCAATAAAATACAGGTTCGGTGACAGTTTTGACTCTAGAGTTTTCGATGAAACCTGCTCGGTACTAACTCCACCAGAAGTGACTTCAGCTGTTTTATAACCTTCTGTGCCTGCCGGAGTAATTAACCAATGGTGAATGCTATTATTCAGGCTATCAATTTCAGTTTTATCTAACTGCTTTAACTTTGTATCCTTCATTGATTCGCCACACACATAAGCAGCAAGTCTTTTTGGCATAATATTACTTAAGCTATTTAAAACTGATTTATCGGGATGACTGTGTCTTTCAGACCTAAGATATTCTTCAATATTAGTTGCGGGCAATAAATTAATTTCAATTTCTTCTCCATATTGCCAATAAGCAGATAGTTTAAGAATAGCTGGCCCACTTAAACCCCGGTGTGTAATCAATAAATCATCTTCAATACTACTTGTTTTAGTGCTTACCCTAACGTGTTGCGATACACCTGCTAATTCTTTTATTTGATCAAGAATTTTCTCTGATAAGATAAATGGTACCAATGAGGCCGTTGTTTTAACTAATTCATGGCCAAACTGTTGTGCTATTTCATAACCAAAACCAGTTGCACCTAAAGTCGGTATAGATAATCCGCCTGTTGCCACAACTAAAGAATCACAGGTATAATTTTCTATACTGGTTTCTATAGAGTAATTTTCACTTTTAATGATTTTTGTGATATTGCATTTTTTGAAAATTTTTACAGAAGCCCTGGCGCATTCATCCAGTAAAATTTTCAAAATATCTTTTGAGCTGTTTTTACAGAATAACTGACCTGGCCCTTTCTCTACATGCTCAACTTTATGAGCATCTACCAGGGCAAGAAATTCATAAGCAGAATATTGATTTAAGGCTGATTTACAAAAGTGAGGGTTTTCTGAAATGAAATCATCATGACTTGTATTTAAGTTAGTAAAATTACAACGCCCACCACCTGACATTAATATTTTTTTACCCACCTTATTTGCATGATCAAGAACTAATACACGTTTATTTCTATTACCTGCATTAAATGCACAAAACAAGCCTGCTGCACCTGCACCGATAATTATGACATCATAATGGTTTTTCATGCTGAAGTTTAGCTGGCCTAAAATACTTATTGCGTATTAGTTATAATATAAAAGTTTATAAACGATATCAGGTACTTTTAGATATATGTAAATATCCCTTCAAATATTGAATGCCTGAAGGTGCACTTACATAAAACTAATTTACTGCTATTGTTTCCAATCTACTTCTTTTGCTTTGTTGGTCTTACCCAACCTGATATAGTTTTTTGTGGTGACCGGCTAATGACTAACATATCTTCAGCTACATCCTTAGTAATCGTAGCACCGGCCCCTATAGTAACTCCATTCGCAATAATAACTGGGGCCACTATTTGCGTATCTGATCCCACAAATACATTATCACCAATAATAGTTTTATGTTTATTGGCACCATCATAGTTACAGGTGATTGAACCTGCGCCTACGTTTACATTTTTACCCATTTCTGTGTCACCGATATAGGACAGATGATTTACTTTACTGCCTTCACCAATACAGGCTTTTTTAATTTCAACGAAATTACCCACTTTAGCATTTTTACTTAAATACGCTTCTGGTCTTAATCGTGCGTATGGACCCACTTCGCAATTGTTCTCTACTGTTGCATTTTCAATAACGCAATTGGCTTTTATATTTACATTTTCACCAATTGTAGAATTTATTATTACGCAATTTGGGCCAATGTTCGATCCACTCCCTATTTTCACATCGCCTTCTAATATTGCATTAATATCAATAAATACATCATTACTAATATCCACGGTTCCACGAATATCTATGCGTGCTGGATCGGCAAGTGCAACACCATTTGTCATTAATTCATCAGCGATATTTCTCTGAAATATTCGCTCTAATGTAGCGAGCTGTAAACGATTGTTCACCCCTTCTACTTCATAACTGGCTTTTGGCTGAGCTGTTTTTATTTCAATATTAGCTTTTTCTGCCAACTCAAATATATCAGTTAAATAATATTCGCCCTGGCTATTTTTGTTATCAATATTATTAAGTAACTGTTTAAGTGTTTCTCCCTTACATGAAAGAATACCTGTATTTACTTCCTGAATTTGTTGCTGTTCTTCAGATGCATCTTTCTGTTCGACTATACCTGTTACTTTATTATCAGCATTTCGTAAGATACGCCCATAACCAAACGGATTATCAAGATTAACAGACAGTAGACCTACTTTGCCGTCTGAGTCTTCTAACAGATCTTCTAATGTTTCTTTTTTAGTAAGTGGCACATCTCCATATAATACTAAAACATTGTTATCCAGATTAACTGAATCAAATGCCTGCATCACTGCGTGACCTGTACCCAGTTGTTCTTTTTGTTCTACCCATTTGGCATCAAAGTGTTTACAGGTTTCTTTTACCTGATCACCGCCGTGTCCATATATAACGATTACTTCTTCTGCACCTAAGTCTTTCGCTGTGTCGTAAACGTGCTCAACTAGTGGCTTGTTAGCTAGTTTGTGCAGCACTTTTGGGATGCTGGACTTCATACGTGTGCCTTTACCGGCGGCCAGGATTACTACACTTAGGGGCATTTTAGTTCCTTGATAAGTATTACGATCATTATCGTACAACCTTAAAAACAATTAATTCAATTTTCTGACAAATATTATATATTCAGTAGGGTATATTACTACATTTACCTGCATTTGCTGACAAATGCATTTTACATTAATTTTATTACACGCATAAAAAAAGCCGGAACAAGTCCGGCTTTTTCAAAAATATAAAAAGCGTATTATCTACGACCTTTAATCTTCTTAATTGTCTCAACCATTGCAGCGGCTTCAGCTAATTGAGCACTTGCTTTAGCGAAGTCCATTTCAGAATTCTTATCCTGCATGGCTTCTTCAGCGCGTGTTTTAGCTTCTATTGCTGCGGCTTCGTCCAGGTCATCTGCACGAACTGCTGTATCAGACAAAATTGTTACTACATGCGGCTGTATTTCAAGCATACCACCGGAGATAAAATAAGATTCATCTTCTCCGTCTCGACCACGTACACGAACCTCACCCGCTTTAAGCTTGGTAAGTAATGGTGTGTGACGTGGGGCAATACCTAATTCACCCATAACACCTGGGGCAAAAACCATAGTGGCTTCACCTGACCAGATTTCATTTTCTGCACTAACAATGTCTACATGTGTTGTCATAGCCATAAGAGCTTTTCCTTACATGTTTTTCGCTTTTTCTTTAACTTCGTCGATGCCGCCTACCATGTAGAACGCCTGCTCTGGAATATCATCCAGTTCACCATCAAGGATTGCTTTAAAGCTAGCTAAAGTTTCTTTTAAGCTTACATATTTACCTTCTGCACCGGTAAATACTTCTGCTACGAAGAATGGCTGTGATAAGAAACGCTGGATTTTACGAGCGCGGGCAACGGCCTGCTTATCTTCATCAGATAATTCGTCCATACCCAGAATCGCAATGATATCTTTTAGCTCTTTATAACGCTGTAACGTACCCTGTACACCACGAGCAATATCATAGTGCTCCTGGCCAACAACCTGTGGATCAAGTTGACGTGAAGTTGAATCCAATGGATCAACCGCTGGGTAAATACCTAATTCAGCAATTTGACGAGACAGTACTAATGTCGCATCTAAGTGAGCGAATGTAGTTGCAGGAGATGGGTCAGTCAAGTCATCCGCAGGTACATAAACTGCCTGGAAAGAAGTAATCGATCCAGTTTTAGTTGATGTAATACGTTCCTGAAGAACACCCATTTCTTCCGCAAGTGTTGGCTGGTAACCAACCGCTGAAGGCATACGGCCTAACAGTGCAGATACCTCAGTACCCGCAAGTGTGTAACGGTAGATGTTATCAACGAACATTAATACGTCACGACCTTCGTCACGGAAGTTTTCCGCAATAGTCAAACCTGTTAATGCAACACGTAGTCTGTTTCCTGGGGGCTCATTCATCTGGCCGTAAACTAGCGCTACTTTATCAAGTACGCCGCCTTCTTCCATCTCGTAGTAGAAATCGTTACCTTCACGAGTACGCTCACCAACACCAGCAAATACTGAGTAGCCGCTGTGCTCTACCGCGATGTTACGAATAAGCTCCATCAATGTAACGGTTTTACCAACACCCGCACCACCGAATAAACCAACTTTACCACCTTTAGCGATTGGCATAACCAGGTCGATAACTTTAACGCCTGTTTCCAAAATCTCTACTTCTGAAGAAAGCTCTTCATACTTAGGGGCTGCACGGTGAATTGGTAGACGTGTTTCTTCACCAATAGGGCCGGCTTCATCAATTGGCTCACCAAGAACGTTCATTACACGTCCTAAAGTTTTCAAGCCAACAGGAACGGAAATCGCTGCGCCAGTATTAACTACTTCAACGCCACGCTTTAAACCTTCTGAAGAACCCATGGCGATTGTACGAACAACACCATCACCTAGCTGAGCCTGAACTTCTAAAGTCAGACTCGCGCTTTCGATTCTTAACGCATCGTATACCTTGGGAATGCTGTCCCTTGGGAACTCAACGTCGATTACCGCACCGATAATCGAAACAACTTTTCCAGCACTCATAGACTGATCCTCTTAATTTTAAATTCTTTATATGCCAATGCTAAACAATGGCAATTAAACCGCAGATGCACCTGCAACAATCTCAGAAATTTCCTGTGTGATTGCTGCCTGACGCGCTTTGTTATAAACCGTTTCAAGTTCACTAATAATGTCGCCAGCGTTATCGGTTGCTGATTTCATAGCAATCATACGTGCAGACATTTCACAGGCGATGTTTTCAACAACACCCTGGTAAACTTGTGATTCAACAAAACGCATGAGCAGGCCATCAAGAATCTCTTTTGAGTCCGGCTCATAGATGTAATCCCAATGATGTTTTAATTTTTCATCAGTAGAACCACTTACGGGTAACATTTGTAAAATATTTGGTTGCTGTGTCATGGTATTAACAAATTCGTTACTTACCATATACAGCGCATCGATTTTGCCTTCAGTAAATGCATCAAGCATTACCTTAACAGAACCAATTAAGTCGTTTATGTGAGGCGAATCGCCTAACTGGCTTGCCTCGGCAACTACGTTGCCAGGGTTGCGCTTGAAAAAATCAACCGCTTTACGCCCCACAGGAACAACATCAATATCTACACCATTGTCGTGATGTGCTTTCATATCGTTAATCGTTTTCTTGAAAAGATTAACGTTTAAGCCACCACACAGACCACGGTCTGATGTTACAACAATGTAACCAACTCGTTTTATTTCACGCTCAACCATATACGGATGTTTAATTTCCGCATGTGCCTGAGATAAATGCGCAATTACATTGCGCATCTTTTCTGCGTATGGACGGCTAGCCCGCATTCTATCTTGCGCTTTACGCATTTTAGAAGCAGCTACCATTTCCATCGCTTTGGTAATTTTCTGAGTATTTTTTATACTCTTAATTTTACCGCGTATTTCTTTTGCACCGGACATCGTTTATCTCCGACTACCAAACACCGTTAGCTTTGAAAGCATCTAATGCAGTTTTCATTTCTGCAGCGATGTCATCATTGTAATCACCAGCTTCATCTATCTTAGAAACCAGATCGGCGTTATTAGATTTAACGTGAGCCCACATCGATGCTTCGAAATCAAGAACCTTCTTAACTTCAACATCATCCATATAGCCTTCGTTCATAGCAAACAGACTGAAGCCCATTTCAGCAACACCCATAGGTGAGTACTGAGCCTGCTTCATTAACTCTACCGCACGTTCACCTAAAGCTAACTGTGCACGAGTTGCGTCATCAAGGTCAGATGCGAACTGAGCGAATGCCGCTAATTCACGATACTGAGCCAATGCTAAACGAACACCGCCGCCTAACTTCTTGATGATCTTAGTCTGTGCAGCACCACCAACTCGCGATACAGATAAACCTGCATTGATCGCTGGGCGGATACCGGCATTGAATAAATCAGATTCTAAGAAGATCTGACCATCCGTAATCGAGATTACGTTAGTTGGTACGAAAGCAGAAACGTCACCGTCCTGAGTTTCGATAATTGGAAGTGCTGTTAAAGAACCTGTTTTGCCTTTAACTGCGCCATTAGTTGCTTTTTCTACGAAGTCAGCATTAACACGTGCTGCACGCTCTAATAAACGAGAGTGTAAGTAGAAAACGTCACCTGGATATGCTTCACGACCTGGTGGACGACGTAACAGTAGAGATACCTGACGGTAAGCCCATGCCTGCTTAGTTAAGTCATCATATACAATCAGTGCGTCTTCGCCTTTATCGCGATAGAACTCACCCATTGAACAACCTGCGTATGGAGCGATGTACTGCATTGCCGCAGAATCAGACGCTGCCGCAGCAACGATGATTGTGTGAGCCATTGCATCATGCTCTTCAAGCTTACGAACCAGGTTAGCAATAGTCGATGCTTTCTGACCAACAGCCACATAAACACATTTAACACCTGTGTCTTTCTGGTTGATGATGGCATCTAATGCTACCGCTGTTTTACCTGTCTGGCGGTCACCGATGATTAACTCACGCTGGCCACGACCGATGGGTACCATCGCATCGATTGATTTCAAACCAGTTTGAACTGGCTGATCAACAGACTTACGCTCGATAACACCTGGTGCAATCTTTTCGATTGGAGCATAAGTAGATGTTTCAATTGGGCCTTTACCATCGATAGGCATACCCAGTGAATCAACAACACGACCTAATAATGCGTCGCCTGTTGGTACTTCTAAAATTTTACCCGTACATTTGGCGATATCACCTTCTTTCAGGTGCTTATCAGAACCTAGTACAACAGCACCTACTGAGTCACGCTCAAGGTTAAGTGCTAATGCATAAGTTTCGCCAGGCAGTTCGATCATCTCGCCCTGCATTGCTTCCGATAAACCGTGTATACGCACGATACCGTCAGCCATACTTACAATAGTACCTTCGGTACGGGCTTCTGCTACCGTCTCAAAGCTTTCTATTCGTTTTTTAATCAGTTCACTGATTTCTGATGGATTCAGTTGCATTCTTCGAATTCCTCTTTAATGGCCCACGGCCTGGGTTAGTGACCCAATTTTGGCTTGAGTGGAACCATCAATAACTAAGTCGCCAGCGCGAATAATTACACCGCCTATTAACGAAGAATCTACTTCTGTCGTTAACGTAACATCGCAGCCTAATTTCTTTTTCAGGGCGTCGGTCATTGATTGAACTTGTGCATCGCTTAATGCGTATGCTGCTGTAGCTGTTGCTTCAACCGTATTTTCTGCAGCTGCGCGGTGCGCTTCATACAGAACAACTATTTCCGGCATTAACATCAGGCGGCTATTTTCAGCCATTACTTTGATAAAGTTTTTCTGAGTTTCAGATAACTTATCTGCGCAGATATCAACAAGGATATCGCCCTTTGCTTCAGCGCCCATTGCTGGGTGATCAATCACGGCTACAAAATCATCGTTGCATACTACGGCATCGATAAATTGCAGGGCGTCTGACCATTCCGCCTGCTTTGATTCAGCTTGCGCTACTTCAAAGGCTGCTTTCGCGTATGGTCTTGCTGCTGTTGTAAATTCAGACATGGTCTTTACCTTTTACCCTTTATATTTGGGCAATCATGTCATCAACGATTGCACTATGTGCTGTCTCGTCAACTTCACGATTAAGGACTTTCGAAGCGCCAGCCATTGCTATACCTGCTACCTGCTGTCTCAGATGCTCTTTTGCACGATTGATTTCCTGCTCAATCTCAGCGTCAGCTGCCAGCTTAACGCGGCCTGCTTCTTCTTTTGCATTATCTTTTGCTTCTTCAACAATTTCAGATGCACGCTTTTGCGCCTGAGTCACAATTTCAGATGCCTGATTTTTGGCTTCTTTAATGTGTTTCTCCGCCGCTTTTTCAGCTAGCTCTTGCTCATGCTGACCGCGTTCTGCAGCAGCAAGTCCATCGGCAATCGTCTTTTTACGTTCGTCCAGCGCTGCAATAAGCGGTGGCCAAACATACTTCATTACGAACCATACAAACACGAAAAACGCGATTGATTGTCCGATAAGAGTTGCATTGATGTTCATGTTATTTCCTCAGTACTTTTATGTTAATTATTCAGATTGCCTGTATAGGCTGGCTGAAAATTAACCGCCAGCAACTGCGAATAGAACATAAAGAGCGATACCAACAGCGATCATAGGAACCGCGTCAACAAGACCCATAACGATGAAGAACTGTGTACGTAACATTGGAATCAGTTCTGGCTGACGAGCAGCACCTTCTAAGAAACGGCCACCAAGTATACCGATACCTACTGCTGCGCCTAGTGCACCTAGACCCATCATTAATGCGCCGGCTATGTATAGAAAAGCTTGTGCTTCAGTCATTGTAAAATCTCCTGTGAGAGTAGTTTTAATTTAAAATTTAAAAAATTCTTTTTTAAGATCAACTAATTAATTAGTGATCCTGATGCGCCATATCTAGATATACGATTGTCAGGGTCATAAATATGAACGCCTGCAGAGTAATAATCAGGATGTGGAATATAGCCCAGCCTAACTGCAATACACCGCCAAACATACCGGTCGCTAAACCAGCTGAATACATGATTGCAATAAGAATGAATATGGTTTCACCTGCGTACATGTTACCGAACAGTCGTAACGCAAGAGAGATTGGCTTAGAGATTAAAGAAACTAACTCTAATACCAGGTTAACTGGCATACCGGCTTTACCGAATGGCTGGAAAGCCAATTCTTTAAAGAAACCGTCAAAGCCTTTAATTTTGATGCTGTAATAAAGCATTAACCAGAATACGCCCAGTGCCATACCAAAGGTAACATTAGGGTCAGTACTTGGAACAACTTTAAAGAACACATGATGTGGATCTACACCAAAGAAGGTAGCTCCAATCCAGCCCGCTGCCATTGGCAACCAATCAACGGGTATTAGATCCATCAGGTTCATTAAGAACACCCAGGCAAATACAGTTAAGGCCAATGGTGCGACAATATCGTTCTTGCCACTGAATGATCCGCGAACACTGGTGTTTACAAACTCAATGATCATTTCAGCAAAATTCTGAAATCCCGTAGGTACACCTGTAGTTGCTGTTTTAGCAACACCGCGAAACATAAAGAAAAACAAGAAGGCTAATCCAATAGACCAGCCTAATGAATCCACATGAAACGCCCAGAAGCCCATTTCTTTTGCTTGCTCAGCTGTTTGTGCAAACATCCATCCACCTTCGGGATGGTTACCGTAGGTCATGTTCTGTAAATGGTGCTTTATATATTCGCTTGAAGTTATGCCTTCACTCGACATTCTCATCTCTCCGGTTTGTAATATCATCATCATTAAATACAAATGATGCAATTACAGGAATTAGTGTAATTATTAAATAGGCACCCATCATGGCGACTACATTGAGTGGTTTGATGGCGTTAAACGCCGCAACAAACAACATCACGGTTAAAATTATTTTACCGACCTCAGCTCCATAATAAGTAGTGAGGATTTGTGCTGATTCTGTTTCCTTCTGCTTAGAAAAAACTTTCCAGGCAAAGTACGCATTACTCAGACTTGCAATCATTGCTCCTGTCAACACAGATAAAGCCCATGATTCATTAATTAGTAAACTCAATAAACCAGCTATAAGACTAGCTGCAAATTGAATAAATACAATTCTCTTAATTTGAGTTGTACTAACCTTTAGCATTGTATCGACGAAACGTCATTCTCCGCCTTTGAAAACGCGCGCAAAGTATATGAGTATGTGAGTTTCTGGTCAACCTTAATGTACGAATAAGTTCAGTTTATTTAGTAATTGCTAATGTATTAATAAACTTGATTGGGTGGGGTCTTTAGCGGCAATATACTTCAATTTGCAGATTTTAAACCGTATTATCGAGCATATTTATCGCCGCATGTCTTTGATATTAAACAACTATTATCAAGCCTCAATTTTTGAAATAAAACTCATGCGCAAAACCCTGATGGTAGAGAAATGAGCATTTATCAGCATCTAAAGCTCTCAATAAATATTATTGAATTTTTGCTAAAATTCCGTCGAGCTCATCTAAACTGGAATAATTAATAACCAGCTTACCTTTGCCATTACTCTTATGGTTTAAATCAACCGGAGCACCAAGACGCTCGCTTATTTGCTCCTGTAATCGCTTAATATCCGGGTCAATGCTCGCTGAGGCCTCTGTAACTTTAGGCGGCGGGTTCAAAAGACGCTTTACCTGTTTCTCTGTTTCACGCACCGACCAACCCAAATCAGCTGTTTTATTGGCCAACATGCTTTGCTCATGACCAGTGAGCCCTAACAGGGCACGGGCATGGCCCATGTCTATTTTGCGCTCATCAACTAACAGTTTTACATCTTCATTTAAGTCTTTTAAGCGCAACAGGTTGGTAACCGTAGCTCTTGAACGGCTCACCACCTCTGCAACCTGCTGATGGGTCATCTCAAACTCATCAATTAAGCGCTGTAATGCACGAGACTCTTCTAATGGATTTAAGTCTTCACGCTGTATATTCTCAATCAGCGATATGGCTGCCGCTGACTGGTCATTTAACTCTTTTACAACCGCAGGAATTTCTTGCAGACCTGCCAGTTGAGATGCACGCCAGCGGCGCTCACCTGCAATTATCTCAAATTTACCCGCAGATACAGGCCGCACTACGATGGGCTGAATTACACCCTGTGCTTTAATCGAATCGGCTAATTCCTGTAATGCGTCCGGCTCAAAATGAACACGAGGCTGATAAGTTCCGCGCTGAATTAGCTCAATAGCGATATGTCGCAGCCCCTCAGCGTAATTATCAACCTCTAAAGCTTGCGTGGAATCAGCAGGTGGTGCTGTGGGTGCCGGTTTGGGGTCTGTAAGTTGATTCACTTCTGCAGCATTGCCTAAAAGTGCATTTAAACCTCGACCCAGGCCTCTTTTCTTTTTTACCATTAATCACTCTGAATTTTATTTATATTTTTGCCTCAAGGGCACGGTTACACGAGGGTTTACTTGTTATATAAGATAACCCGGGTGTAAATGATGCCTCCAGGGCCGGGTTTTATCTATGCTACTGCAGGTCGCACCACTTTAACCTGCTTACGAATCACTTCACCTGCCAGAGAAAAATATGCCAATGCACCACGTGAGGTTTTGTCATAATTTAATACTGGCAAACCATGAGAAGGCGCTTCCGCCAAACGTACATTACGTGGCACAACGGTTCTATAAACCTGGTCACCAAAATGCTCCAGAAGTTGTGCTGAAACATCCATCGCCAGTTTATTGCGCGGATCAAACATAGTCCGTAACAGGCCTTCAATTTTTAGATCAGGATTAACACTACTCTTCACCTGTTCAATGGTTTCGATTAATGACGATAAACCTTCCAGGGCGTAATATTCACACTGCATCGGTATTAACACACCATTTGCTGAAACCAGTGCATTCAAGGTAAGCATATTTAGAGAAGGCGGGCAGTCAATAATAATAAAGTCATAGTTAGCCTCTACCTGCACTAGCGCATTGCGTAAGCGAGACTCCCGTCCATCAACATTTAATAGCTCGACTTCTGCTGCGGTCAAATCACTGTTTCCCGGCAATACATCAAAGCCAATTTCATCAACTTTCTGAATACAGTCTTTAATATCTTCTTCAGCTAGCAATACATCTAAAACGCTGGTTTCCAGCTCATGCTTATCTATACAACAACCCATGGTGGCATTGCCCTGCGGATCAAGATCTACCAGCAATACACGTTTCTGTGTTAATGCTAAAGATGCCGCCAGGTTAACCGATGTAGTGGTTTTACCCACACCGCCTTTCTGATTAGTTACTGCTATTATTTTTGCCATGAATTCAATTCTTTATAGATGCTCTTAATTTCAACCTTGGTTCAATCGACCGATCTCTATTAACTGCCGATCTTCATCCAGCCAGGGCACCTGTAAATGATGTTGCGCTAGCTGCTCATACCCTTCGATCAACTCCGGCAACTCATCTTTACCCTTCATTGCCATGACCCGGGTTGTTGATGTTAACAGATGTTGGGTACGATCTAATATAGTATTTAACGCGGCAAAGGCTCTACAGGTAATTATTTCAAAGCCAAAACCAGGGGTATAGTCTTCTACACGACTATGAATAATGTCAACGTTATCAAGCTTTAAGTCGATTTTACACTGGGTAAGAAAGCGGGTTTTTTTACCGTTACTATCAAGTAAAACAAACTGATAATCGGGCATGCAAAGTGCCAGTGGTATACCAGGTAACCCCGGCCCCGTACCCACATCAAGCACAGGAGTGCTATTTATATATGGCAAAATGCTCAAACTATCTAACACATGGCGTATTACCATTGAGTCTAACTCTCGAATAGCGGTAAGGTTATAGGCCTTATTCCACTTCAGCATGAGCTGTAAATACTCTATTAGTTTGTGTTGCGTTTGCGCGGAGAGTTCCAGACCTAACCGTCGCAGACCCTCTTCTAGTCGGTCTTCAGCTTGCATATTTCTCTATCATTATTTATCTATTGAGGTACTTTTCGCAATAATACGTTAATTTTTTGTGGTTAGCTGTGATTTGGGCAGCTTAAAGCCTATTTCGTACATCTTTGGTTATTTGTTTTTCTTAATATGTACCAACAACAAAGAAATAGCCGCTGGCGTTACACCAGAAATTCGCCCCGCCTGACCTAATGTAGCCGGGCGATGATCTAGTAATTTTTGTCGTACCTCGTTTGATAAACCCTTCACCTGATCATATTCAATTTTTTCAGGTATATTTTTATCTTCATAACGACGTGCTTTTTCAATTTCTTCTTTTTGGCGGTTTAAATAACCTTCATATTTAACCTGAATTTCAACCTGTTCAGCTACCCGCTCATCCTCAACCGGTGGGCCTATTTCAGGTATTTGGGTGAGCTTTGCATAATCCATTTCAGGGCGTTTAAGTAAATCTAAGGCACGAGATTCTTTGCTTAAAGGCTTTGCTAAAACCGCTTCCAGAGACTTGCCCACACTTGATCCGGGTTGAACCCACATGTCTTTTAGGCGCTGCCGCTCGCGCTCTATGGCTTCGCGTTTTTGTGTGAATATATTCCATTGGTGGTCCGTTAACAGCCCCATACTATGGGCAACTTCTGATAAACGTAAATCAGCGTTATCTTCACGTAACAACAACCGATATTCTGCGCGTGAAGTGAACATACGGTAGGGTTCCTGCGTACCATTAGTGATTAAATCATCAACTAAAACACCAATGTAGGCCTGATCCCTTCCTGGTGACCAGGCGTCTTTTTCCTGCACCTGCAAACTCGCATTTATTGCTGCTAACATGCCCTGCGCAGCGGCCTCTTCATAGCCAGTTGTTCCATTTATCTGGCCCGCGAAATACAGGCCATTGATAAATTTCGTTTCTAAACTCGACTTTAAATCACGTGGATCAAAATAATCATATTCAATGGCATAACCGGGGCGGGTAATAAACGCATTTTCAAAGCCCTTAATTGAACGTACCAGGTCAAACTGCACATCAAAAGGTAAGCTGGTTGATATACCATTTGGGTATATTTCAAAACTATTCAGGCCTTCTGGCTCAATAAAGATTTGATGTGAATCCTTATCCGCAAAACGCACAATTTTATCTTCTATTGACGGGCAATACCTTGGCCCAACGCCTTCGATTACGCCAGAATACATGGGCGAACGGTCCAGCCCCCCATGAATAATTTCATGTGTTTTTGAATTAGTGTACGTAATATGACAGGAAACCTGTCGTGGATGATCTGCAACCGAACCGGTTAAAGAAAACACGGGGGTTGGTGTATCACCCGGCTGCTCCTGTAATTCTGAATAATCAATTGAGCGGGTATCAATGCGTGGCGGTGTACCGGTTTTTAAACGCGAAACCCTGAAAGGCAAATCACGCAGACGTTTAGACAAAGTAATAGAGGGGGGG
>Ga0209345_10001336_pt1 | contig 29643 bp, 18 predicted proteins | sample Cruoilmetagenom7_FD_187294 | JGI IMG/M metagenome (GOLD analysis project Ga0209345, IMG submission 187294) | Oil polluted marine microbial communities from Coal Oil Point, Santa Barbara, California, USA - Sample 7 (SPAdes) (version 2) | ecosystem: Environmental > Aquatic > Marine > Oil seeps ...
GGAGCTTGCGACTGAGTTATCTGCAATTTAGCGCAGCGAACTTAGAATCTTCAAAATGAATCAAGCAGTGAGGAGAAGATTATTCAAGTCATAGGCGCTATTGTTGAGTAACTGCACAGCTTGAAATATTTCCATTTAAGAATACGAAAGTGTAAACTAATTTTTAATGTAGTATGCCGGAAAATCTATTGATTATTACTTGTTTTCACAAGTCCATCAAGTCTCTTCTTGGCAGAGCCACTATCTATGGATTCTGATGCAACCTGGATACCCTCAACAAAGGTCTCGGCTCTCCCACCGGCCAGAATAGAGGCTGCCGCGTTTAAAAGAACTATATCTCTTTTCGGTCCCTTCTCACCTTCTAAAACCCTCAAGGTAATACGAGCATTTTCTTCGGGGCTTCCCCCTCTAAGGTCCTCAGCATGGCATGATCTCATGTTGAAATCCTCTGGTTGTATATAATAGGTATTCACCTCTTTGTCTTTTAACTCAGAGACCTTTGTCTTAGATACCAGACTGATCTCATCTAGCCCATCATCACCGTGAACTACCAAGGCGTGTTTTGTCCCCAGCTTCTGTAGAACAGCAGCTATCTTCTCTGTCAGATCTCCACTGTATATACCTATCAACTGAGCATCAGCGCCTGCCGGATTGGTTAAGGGCCCCAACATATTAAAAATAGTCCTTATGCCAATCTCCCTACGGGGCCCTATAGCATACTTCATTGCTCCGTGGAGCATTGGAGCAAAAAGGAAACCGATTCCGTTTTGGTCAAGGCATCTTTCCACTGTGCCCACATCCGCTTCTATGTTTACCCCCAAGGCCTTCAAGACGTCAGCGCTTCCACAATTACTCGACACTGATCTGTTCCCATGTTTTGCTACTGTTACACCAGCCCCTGCTACAATGAAGGCGGCTGTGGTGGATATGTTGAAGGTGTTGGCCCCGTCTCCTCCCGTCCCACAGGTATCAACTACCATAGCGGAGTTTGTTTCTATCTTGATCGCCTTTTCTCGCATTACCCTGGCCGCAGCGGTGATTTCCTCCACAGTCTCTCCCTTAATCCTCAGGGCAGTAATGAACGATCCTATTTGGGCGGGGGATGCTTGTCCATCCATGATCTGATTCATTACCCCTTCCATCTCCGACTCGGATAGGTTAATTCCTTCAATTAATTTTCCTATTGCCTCCGGAATCATAATAACTTTAACCTCCGTATATCGGCTGGTATTGCAACTTCTCAAAAAATCCGGTAACACGCCGTAGCCCACAGAAGCGCTTTTATTCACTCTAATAGATTTTCAGACATTAAATTTCCGTTCCTTAGTATTGTCGAAAAGTTTTTCAGTAGGTCCTTGCCCACCTTTGTAAGGATAGACTCTGGATGGAATTGAATACCCTCAATTGGGTAATCACAGTGTCTTACTCCCATGATAATACCATCTTCAGTCTCAGCACTTATCTTCAGACACCCCGGTAAAGTGGTTTTATCAATGACTAATGAATGATATCTCGTAGCCTCGAAAGGGTTCGGTAAATCTTTATAAACGCCTTCATTATCATGATATATAAAAGATGTCTTTCCATGCATTATCTTGCTGGAAAGGACGATCCTTCCACCAAACGCCTCCCCAATGGACTGATGCCCGAGACAGACCCCAAGGGTCGGCACCTTACCGGCAAACCGTCTTATCGCATCAACGCAAACGCCTGCTTCCTTGGGTCTACCGGGTCCAGGTGAAATCACCAACCCATCTGGATTCAAAATCTCTATCTGTGCGATAGTTATCTTGTCATTTCGGAATACCTTGACCTCTTCGCCCAATTCACCGAAGTACTGAAAGAGATTATACGTAAATGAATCGTAATTATCAATCATCAAAAGCATTTTCTTATCCCAATCCATCCTTAGCCATCTCAATAGCTTTCAGCATCGCCTCCGCCTTGTTTACCGTTTCCGACCATTCCTTTTCCGGCTGCGAATCGGCAACGATCCCGGCGCCTACCTGAATATATATTATCCCATCCTTGATTACTATGGTCCTTATTGTGATACAGAAATCCATATTGTCAGAAAAACTAAAGTATCCTACCGCTCCGGCGTATGGACCCCTTCTTGTATGTTCAAGGTCTTCGATTATCTCCATGGCCCTCACTTTAGGAGCCCCGGAAACCGTTCCCGCAGGGAAACAAGCCTTAAAGACATCAAAATTGTCTCTCTCACCGTCAAGAACACCTTGAACATTGGAGACCATATGCATAACATGGGAGTATTTTTCTATTACCATGAGTTCGTTGACATGGACAGTACCTATCTTTGCCACCCTGCCCACATCATTTCGCCCAAGATCTACCAGCATTATGTGTTCTGCGACCTCTTTGGGGTCTCGAAGCAACTCTTCCTCCAATTCTCTATCCTTGTCAGGGCTTTTGCTCCTAGGACGTGTCCCTGCAATGGGCCTAAGGCAGATATGGTTGTCTTCGACTCGAACCATTACCTCCGGAGATGATCCCACCATAAACAGATCATCAAACTTCAAATAGAACATATACGGAGAGGGATTTATGGTCCTTAGACTCCGATAGATGTTAAACGGATCTAACTCCGCCTGTGTTTGGAACCGCTGTGAAAGAACTACCTGTATGATATCTCCCGCTGTGATATATTCTTTCGCCTTTATGACTATATCTTCAAACTCCTCTTTTGAAAGGTTTGATGTGATCTTTAACCGCGATCGATCAGGGGTCTCTTTCGATATTGTCTTTACGGGTTCTTTCAGCCTTGACACTATGAAGTCTATCTTTTTTATTGCCTCTTCATAGAGGTTCTTCAAATCCTGATCACCCGTCAAGTATACATTGGATACCACTTTGAGGGTCTGTTTAAGGTTGTCAAATATCATGATGATATCCGTGATCACAAATAAGCTATCGTATACCTTGAGATCATCTCTATTGCGGTCAGGTAACTCTTCAAAAAATCTTACTGTGTCATAACTGAAGTACCCCACCGCCCCACCAAAGAACCTTGGCAGACCATCTATCTTAACAGGTCTATACCCCCTCATCAAATCTCTCAATTTATCGAGGGGAAACTTCACATCTGTCAGCTTTTCTTTCTTCTGATCAGTGATAATTTCGACGGTACTCCCTTTACTTCTAAAGACTATAGAAGGATTAAACCCCAAGAAGGTGTATCTGCCCCATTTCTCCCCTCCCTCCACACTCTCCAACAAAAACGAGTAATTGCCATTATTGACCTTATGAAATGCCGAGACCGGCGTCTCCATGTCTGCAAGGATTTCCCTGTACACAGGCACAAGGTTACCTTCTTTTGACTTTTTGCAGAAATCTTCAAAAGACGGGAAATACATCTGTCTCTCCATTAATTTATAGATTTTCCATCATCATAAATTTTGAAACTCATTTGAATTATACCTTTAAGCCATTGTCAGGGGGGGGCTATTCGTTTACTTCTTATGAACTACTTTGTCATAAGGTATTCCTTCTTCGTGTAATAGTGGCTTATCTGTAGATAGGGGTTTGCGACAAGGCTTTACGTATAATAAGTAACCGAATAGCCCCCCCCGACAATTTGCAGCTCATAATTGAGTTTCAAAATTTCTGATCATCTTTCATCAAAGCTATAGGCGTAAGCCTTCCATTCAGAACTTTTTCTGTTTTCTGTATTTTCTGTTCTGAAAAATAACATGGTGATTATTAACTGTCAAACTTTTTTCAAGATATCAGTTCTCTTATCAGGGATCTCCAAGCCTTTTATCTCACCCTCAAGAGGACAGTCACCGGACGAATTGTTTGGGGTTGTGGACGATTATTTCTGGAGATGAGAGTATCTGTACCTAAATAAATTTCGCTAATTCCGCTTGTTTTTTTTTCAAATAGGTGGTATGGAATTGTAAACTTTTCACAAGGCTAGAGGGAGGAATCCGAGTAAGTCGTACATTTAGTATGTCGTCGAGGATTACGACCGATAACGCCGAGAAAGTTAATATCTGAAAATCTATACACCTTCCTAAAACTTATTTTCAATAAGCTGACCAATCCAAACGCAAAACACTTGGAAAATTTCTGAGAACAATTTTGGGACTTCTGCAATGAAATCAAGGCCTACAAGAAATTCTCGGATGAAACTAAAAAGACGTGATGATTTTCTATGTGTCTTCAGATATTAAATAATATCTGAAAATCTATAGGTTAGAGTTATTTCCTAGTTCCTTAGTAAAACTTAATTCCAAAGCAGGGGGAGATAATGATTAATTACAAGAAAACTTTTATTAGTCTTATGAGCGTCTCTTTACTCTTCATGTCCGGATTTGCGAATGCAGTGCAATACATCAAGGCACCGCCTCTGGACAAAGTCATCAAGGTGAGTATTGGGGATACTAAAGGCGGTATTTTTACCCAAGTCCCCTTGATAACCTGGGGCGGTGACGAAGCTACTATCCTTGCAAACGGAAATTCAATAAAAACCCTTGCAAATAGCATCTTTGGCAAGAAAGGTTTTAAGCTGGAGCTTGTCCGAGAAGATGATTTCAAGAAACAAATAGAGGCTTATCTGCGTGGTGATACGCCTTATCTTCGTGGAACATACGGAATGATCAACATGGCGAGTCAAATTCTATCACGAGATCCTCGAACGAAGCCTATTGTCGCGTATCAACTTACCTGGTCCAACGGCGGGGATTGCCTGGTGGTCAAACCTGGCATAAAAACTGTTAAAGATCTCAAAGGCAAGACTATTGTGCTCCAGGCATATGGCCCGCACGTTTATTATCTTTCAAAGGTCCTTGCTGATGCAGGTCTATCTGTAAAAGATGTGAACATTAAGTGGGTTCGCGACTTAACCGGTACTGACAATACCCCGACAGAAGCATTCTATGAATCAGATGTAAATGCCGCCATGATGATAATCCCTGATGGGTTGGTCCTGACATCGAATGGAACTGTAGGTACCGGAGCTGAGGGATCTTTAAAAGGAGCACGAATCCTGCTTTCAACCAAGACTGCCAACAGGATAATCAGCGACGTCTATGTTGTTAGATCAGACTATCTGAAGACGCATGTCAATGAAGTGAAAGAGTTTGTTCATGGCCTGATGATGGCTGAAGAAGAGCTGCATGACATATACAAGAACAAGCAGTCACGATTAGGAGAATTCACAAAAATGATTAAGGCATCTGCTGATATTCTTCTCGACAGTCCTGAGGCAGTGGCAGACGCTGAAGCATTGTATGCTGATTGTGAATATGTTGGGTTCAAGGGAAACATCAAATTTTTTGGTGATCCTAACTATCCACGAAACATGGAGAAACTCACTGCTCAAATTCAAGATGCCTTTATAAAAATTGGTCTGTTAACGAAAAAGGTGGCTATGACACACGCAATGTTTGATTACAATACAATAAATACCGGATTGAGAGACACCTCAGAGATCGAGGTCCCTAAATTTGATACTTCTCAGGTCGCAGCAGTTGTTCAGAGAAAACAGCAACAGGGAACCCTTCAGGAAGGAGAGCTTTTTTCTTTCGAGGTATATTTTCAGCCTAACCAAAACCAGTTTACTGCCGATATGTATGCTAAAGCATTTAATGACGTAATTGAATTGGCCACCACATATGGTGGCGCAATCATTACTGTGGAAGGTCACTCAGATCCTCTTGGTTACCTTAAGGCAAAAAAACGGGGCAGTTCTGAGATAGTTCTGCGAAATATCAAACAATCGGCAAAGAACCTGAGCCTTTCAAGGTCAAATGCGGTTAGGGGCAGTGTGGTAAATTATGCGAACAGCAAAGGGGTCATACTGGATGAGACACAGTTCGCTGTTGTTGGCTATGGAATTATGAAGCCAAAAAACGGTTTTTGCGGTGCTGATCCCTGCCCCCCCCAAACAGAGCAGGAATGGAGAAACAACATGAGAGTGGAGTTCAGGATAATCCAGGTGGAAGCTGAAAGCTCTGTCTTTAAACCATTATAAGGTAAGGGGGTGTAAAGATGAGAAAGACGATTAAACTCATATTCTTTTCAATATGCATTTTAATGCTTTGCCAGGCATGTGACAGCCCATCGCCAAAACCGCCACCTCCGGAGCAAAAACCAAAATCACAACCAACGGCGCCTCAACAACATACCAAAAAACCAGCAGAGAGTAAAAATGTATGGCCACCCGTCAGGGACAATCAAGAGGTCACAATTGCCAAAAATCTTTTGGCCAAGAATTATTATGTGGTTCTTGACTGCAGTGGCTCAATGTCTCAGTTCGGTTGTTCTGGCGGCAAACCTAAACTGAATGCCGCAAAGGTCGCCCTGGCAAAGTTTGCCCAATTGGTTCCCTCCGATGCAAATCTTGGTCTTATGGCTTTTCAAGGTGGAAAGATATACGAATTAGTGCCGTTTGAGATAGGAAACAGGGATCAGTTTGTCTCGGCAACCAATTCAACTAAAGCAGGAGGTGGGACCCCACTCCACTCTGCTTTGAGGGCTGGATATCTTGAAATTGAAAAGCAGGCCAGAAGACAGCTCGGTTATGGAGAATACATACTGGTCATTGTAACAGACGGTGAGGCTAGCGAGGGACAGGATCCCACAAAAATAGTGCATCAGATATTAGATGATTCTCCAGTTCAAATTCATACCATCGGATTCTGTATTGGGACAGACCACTCACTTAACATACCCGGACGCACTGTTTACAAGCCTGCTGATAGTCCTGAACAATTGCAAAGAGGTCTTCAGGATGTGTTAGCCGAGGCGGAAACCTTTAATGTCTCTGACTTTAAAGAATAGCATATAGCTATCCATATATTAAATTTCACAAGGCCGGAGGGAGGAATCTCTAGATTTTAATATATGGATAGCTATAGGGGAGAGAAGAGATAGGGGATTCTTTGTGAAGAATAAGGTCATCGGAGCAGCGCTGCTTTTGTTAGTTAGTTTAACGGTAATTTTTCTTGTCTGGTTGTTTCTCCCGCACTTCCAGGAGAGGCAACAAAAAGTCACAAGTGACGCCACAAAGACCCAAGGGAAGATTCGGATTGCTGTCGATAACTGGATAGGTTATTTCCCATTAAGGTCTCCTGAGATGAAGAACTTAATGCGAAGGACCGGCTGGATACTTATCTGTGAGGATGATAAAGCGAATTATGCTCAACGCATGGAACGTCTTAATAATGGGGAGATAGACCTTGCCGTTGCAACAGTAGACTCATTTATCCTTAACGCAAAAAGGTTCCAATTTCCGGGCACCATTGTTGCAGTAATCGACGAGTCCAAGGGAGGCGATGCCATACTTGCGATAAAGAATAGGGTACCGAGTCTTGATGCCCTCAAAGGCAAAACTGATATCAGGGTCGCATTCACTCCTGATAGTCCGAGCCATCATTTGGCAAAGGCGACTGTGGATCATTTCAATGTGCCGGAACTGCTCCCCTCTGGATTACTGCGTATCGAGACAGAGGGATCGGAGAAGGCGCTTGACAACCTTCTGTCAAGAAAGGCTGATGTGGCCATCCTTTGGGAGCCGGATGTCTCGAGGGCGCTCAGGCATAAAGAGATTGTAAAGATATTAGGAACTGAGGATACAGAAAGACTGGTTGTAGACATTCTGCTCGTCAGGAGGCAATTTTCACAAAAAAAGCCAGAGGTTGTCAAACTGCTCTTAAGCAACTATTTTCGAACACTGAAAAAGTATCGCGACAATCCAAATCTAACCCTCAGCCACGTAAAGGACGAGACTGGGCTTTCTAAAGACGGGGTTAAATCGATGCTAAAAGGTGTTAGGTGGGTAAACTTCAGTGAGAACTGCGAGAAGTGGTTCGGCATAGCCACGCCTGGAAACTATGCGGATGAAAGACTGATTGACACTATTGAATCAACGACAAGAATCCTCATGAACTCAGGTGATTTTTCCACCAATCCAATCCCAGATCAAGACCCCTATCGGTTGACGAACAGTTCGTTCCTCGAGGAGCTGTTTGCAAGGGGGATTTCAGGCTTTACCATCCCAAAATCAGGAAGCTCCAGCGTTGAATCAGTCAACTCGATCGAAGCAAGATTCTCGCCATTAGATGATGCCGGCTGGAAGACTCTCAAAGAAGTTGGGACCCTTAAGGTAGATCCCATTGTCTTCCAGCATGGAACAACAGAGCTTAGTCTCCTGGCCAAACAGGTGGTTGACAAGGCCGTTGACAGGCTCAGCCACTACCCAAATTTCAGGGTAGTGATTAAAGGCCACACAGGCACAAGGGGTGATGAGACTGAAAATCTAAGACTCTCACTAGATCGTTCAGAGGCCGTAGTGAGATACTTGAAAGTGACGCATAATGTTGATCCCAACAGGATACTCCCTGTTGGCTTTGGTGGCAAAAAGCCCTTGCTGAAAAAACCCGGTGAATCCCGTAGATCATATGAGTATAGGCTGCCTAGGGTGGAACTTGTCCTTGTTAGGGAAGATTTTTAGGCCAAAGAAGGTATTTCGGATGAAAAACGGACTTGGACCACCAAAGGTTAGTGACTTTTCGCAAACGGCAATCCGTAATGTCGTCCGAAAGGAAGGCTTAACTCATTGGCTGACTTTATATCCTTTGGCTATCGGTTTGCCCTGCGGCCTTGCAGGCCTCCTTTTTAACTATCCGATCCTTTATATTCTTGCTCTTGGAACATGTTTTATTTCACTGGGGAGTGCTATTGTAAACATCTTATTCCGTAACGATAAGATTGCCGGCAGCTATATCAGTCAACTGAATAAGAAGCTGGAACAACATGAACAACTCATTCTGGAATCGTTACATAAAGACCTGCAGGACTGTTCCACAATAAAAGGCGCTGAGCAATATGCATCACAGGGGATGGAACAGTTTAAGAGGATTCAGGAAAAATACAACAATGTTCGGGACTTACTTAAGCAGAAGCTCAGCGATGGCGAACTTACTTTCGACAGGTTTATTGGCGCTGCAGAACAGGTCTACTTGAGCGCCCTGGATAATCTAAAACAGGTCTCCGTCACCTTGAAAAGCGCTGGGAGCATAGATTTTTACTATATAACAGAACAACTTAAACGGCTTGCTGCCATTAAGCAACCTACCGAAACAGACAGAAAGGCGGTAAGAACACTCGAAAAAAGGTTAAATCTTAGAAAGGAACAGATTCAACTCGTTAATCACCTCTTGTCGCGAAATGAAGAAGCAATGACTAAGTTAGAAGAGACAACTGCCGCGATAGCCACTATGCAAACAGACAGCAAATTAGCGGCCACTGAGTTCGAAACCGCAATAGCCCAGCTTCAGGATATGGCACAAAATGCTCACATTTACAACAAACGATAAGGAGGATGCATATGGAGACAAAGACTCAAACACAGGCATTTGATAGTTTGGTCCCGGCTGATTCCACACAAATTAAGCAACAACTGGGATTAGCTGAATCAGGCGGCCTAACCCCAGAGAAAGAGGTCGATCCGGCCCTAGAAAAGATGGCTGACGATTTTATCCGGGCGGTTATGGATTTCAACCCGGATGATTCTAGCCAGCTTGATTGCAGAGACCAGCACATTGCTTCAGTTGAGACTCTAGGAGCCAAGATCCAGAACCAGGCAGCCCAGAGAAGCGCTATGCTCAAGGAACCCATAAGGAAACTGGCGGCAAAAGGTGAAGATGGCGGTGAAGTTGCAAATGCCCTGGTAGACCTGAATATGAAGGTAGAAGAACTTGACCCAGGTAATTTTGACTTCGAGGCAGGGTGGTTCCCCCGACTTGTCGGTCTGCTTCCGGGTGTGGGCAAGCCTGTTAAGCGCTACTTCATTAAATACGAATCTGCTCAGACAGTTATTGATGCCATCTTGCGTGCTCTGGAAGAAGGCGCAAGCATCCTTAAGAGAGACAATATCACCCTGGCCCAGGATCAGAAGGCGATGCGCCTCCTCTCTTTCAACCTGGAGAGCGCTATAGGACTTGGTATGCTTCTTGATCAAAAGCTAGCCTATTCCCTTGAGCGGCAAATCACAGAGGATGATCCGAAGTTTTCCTTCATACAAGATGAGCTTTTATTTCCACTTCGCCAGCGCATTACGGACATTCAACAACAACTTGCCGTAAATCAACAGGGCATTCTCTCCATAGAAATTATTATGCGCAACAACAAGGAACTTGTCAGGGGTGTGGCCAGGGCGATAAACGTTACTGTCAGTGCACTCAATGTCGCAGTGATCGTTGCCATGGCGCTCGCCAACCAGAAGATTGTCCTGGATAAGATAGAAGCGGTCAATAAAACCACGAACAGGCTTATTGCAGATACCGCGAAGAAACTAAGGACCCAGGGTGTTGCTATCCATAAGCAGGCCAGCGAGAGTCAACTTGACATGAATACTCTGAAACAGGCCTTCGCCGATATAAAGGGAGCCATGGATGATATCTCTAAATTCAGGCAAGAGGCTCTCCCTCAAATGGCCAACAATATTCTTGAGATGGATAAGCTTACCGCAACTGCAGAGGAAGCCATCCAAAAGATGGAAAGGGGCAATAAGGCGGCCCCATCAGTTTCTCTGGACCTTGATCTGGTCGAGACATCTTAGAATCAGCATGCTGATCTTTAATTTTAACAGGACTTAATGCTTTCAAATAACCTTTGCCGATCCCTATGAGCGGTTACCTTAATTTTAAAAGGAGGTTTTTATATCATGATGAAAAAGATGGGTTTGATCATTTCTGTTTTAATTGTGGTCTGTATCGGAGGAAACCTTAATGCTTTTGGAGGGCAGAGTTACAAAATTGCCTGGTCCCATTACACTGGCTGGGAGCCTTGGGCTTATATTGAAGAGTCCGGAATCCTAGATAAATGGGCCAAAAAATACGGCATTGAAAAGATTAATCTTGTTCTGGTTAATGACTACATTGAAAGTATCAACATGTACACATTAGGCCAATTTGACGGGTGTACGATGACAAATATGGATGCCCTAAGCATTCCGGCTGTTGGCGGTGTTGACTCGACTGTCCTGATCATCGGGGACTTTTCAAACGGGAATGACGGAATTGTCCTTAAAGACGGGGAATCAGTAAAGGATCTCAAAGGCAGAAAACTCAGGATAGTTGAACTGTCAGTCTCCCATTATCTATTAACCCGGGCGCTGCACATGAACGGTCTTACCGAACAAGACCTAACCTTAGCAAACACAAGTGATGCAGATATTGCAGGTCTTTTTATCACTGAATCTGAGAAGGACCCAAAAGCTGCAGTGTGCACATGGAATCCACCCCTTATGCAGGTTAGAAACGTTAAAGGCGCATCGCTCGTATTTGATTCTTCAAAAATTCCCGGTGAAATCATAGACTGCCTTGTTGTCAGAACTGATGCACCAGACAATTTGAAAAAAGCCCTGGTTGGCGCCTGGTATGAGGCGATGCGTATCATGTCGAGTCGGGCAAAAGTAGGAAAAGAAGCTATAAAGCTTATTGCCAAAAAAGCAGGGGGAACTCTGGCGGAATTTAATGCCCAGCTTAAAAGTACCTACATGTTCTACAAACCCCAAGATGCCACTGAATTTGCAGAAAGCCAAAAATTAAAGGAGACCATGGAATATGTACGGGCCTTCAGTTTCGATCACGGCCTTTATGGTGAGGGAGCTCCTGACAAGAATCTGGTTGGCATTCAGTTCCCCGATGGCTCCGTCATTGGAGATAATAAAAATGTGAAACTGCGCTTTGATTCGAAATATATGCAGATGGCGGCTGAAGGTAAAATATGAATTGCAGATAAAATTTCGCGATCTGTGCAATTACACAACAATAGCGCCTATGACTTGAATAATCTTCTCCTCACGGTTTCATTCATTTTGTAGATTCTGGGATAGTTCCCTAGTCCGTGATAGTATAAATATCCTGCATATATCACAGCTTGAAGAACCATACTAATTTTAGCCGGACCTCCGCACTACGCCCAAAATTCACATAAGGAGTGAATGAGAACGTCTAACTCCGCAACGCACACCCCGACTTTTCAACCCGTGCAGAACTCGGATCTAGGGACAAGGCCTAAATAACTTCCCCATTTGTGCATCTCATCTTTAGGCCATCCCCCGATCGGGGTTGAGGGCAGGCTTTGCCCGATCTTCAAACACAAAATCCTCAAAATAGTTCGACTATTCCTGCGGGTTTGCGTTTTCAGATCGAACAAATCTAACCTAAATATGAGCGCCAACTTGAGGAAGTTATTTCGACCCCGTCCCTAAAGGGGTACAGGAGGTTTAAATGGATAGAATATCAAAATTCTGGGGACTTCACGCTGAGCCCCCTAAAAAATTGAGAATATTTCTTACCTTAATGCCATTCATTGTCCTGATAACGGTCTATCTTGCAGCCTCGGATTACAGGCACAGACAAAACCCCTCTGATAAGCTGCTGCCAACAGTATCCAAGATGTATGATTCGATGAAGAACGCCGCCTTCACAAAGCATAAAAGAACAGGTACGTATCAACTATGGTCAGATACCGGCGCCAGTCTTAAACGAATCGGAATTGGTTTGGGAACTTCAGCAATTTGTGGATTGCTGCTTGGACTGCATTTGGGGCTATTGCCCGGAATCCGTGGGCTTTTTTTACCCTTTATTACATTTATGTCAATAATTCCTCCCCTTGCCATCCTTCCCATATTGTTTATTGTATTCGGTGTGGATGAAATGGCAAAGATCATGTTAATATTTATTGGAACATTTCCAATTATAACACGAGATATTTATCTTGCAGTCAAGAAGATCCCAAGAGAGCAGGTCATAAAGGCACTCACTCTGGGAGCATCCCAGTTCGCCGTAGCCTATCGTGTCATAATGCCTCAGATCATGCCTCGACTGACTGATACGATTAGGCTCAACATGGGGCCAGCATGGCTCTTCCTAATCGCATCAGAGGCTATTGCCGCAACTTCAGGTATTGGGTACCGTATCTTTCTTGTCCGCCGGTATCTCGCAATGGACATAATAATCCCATACGTCCTATGGATTGTCATGATCGGTTTTTTTGCGGACTGGGGACTGAGAAAACTCGTACATATAAAATATTCTTGGTATCTTGTTTCCGGGGATTAAAGGGGTGATGATTATGGACGATTTAAGAAAAAAGAGCCTTCTTTTTTTTCATAACGTTTATAAGGTCTATGACAGAAAGGTAGTCCTCGATGATATTGATCTGGCTGTTGGTTCAGGTGAAATAGTTACGGTCGTTGGCCCTAGCGGTTGCGGAAAATCTACGCTTCTCAGACTGATTCTTGGCCATGAATTTCCAACCTCAGGCCTTATGTTAATAGAAGGAAAGGACGTTGGCTTAGCAGACTCTACCAGAGGGATTGTTTACCAGAAATACTCACTCTTTCCCCATAGGACAGTCCTAGGTAATGTAGTCGAAGGCCCAAGACTAAGTCTCGGGTTCTTTGAACGATTTAGGAGAAAACAGGAATTAATTGACGAGGCGACTCATTATCTTGAGAAGGTACATCTCGCCGACCATTTGCATAAATATCCCCATGAGCTCTCTGGAGGAATGCGGCAGAGGGTGGCGATTGCCCAGTCAATTATCATGAAGCCAAAAATCCTCTTGATGGATGAACCATTTGGCGCTCTTGACCCGGGCACTAGAGAGAGTATGCAAATGTTCCTTCTTGAATTATGGGAAGAATTAGGTATGACTATCTTTTTTGTAACACATGACCTTGAGGAAGCGGTTTTTTTGGGAACACGTTTATTAGCATTATCTCAATACTACACGGATGACCGCGGCAACGATAAAAATATCAACCGAGGGGCAAAAATAGTCTGTGATCATGCACTTCCCCAAGTGGCTCAATCAACAGTTGTCAAAGAGACTGCAGAATTTGGCCAGCTTATTCAGCAGATCAGGCGTGACGGTTTTGATCCTGAATATTTGCAGCATGCCAAAGACTTCAATCTTAATCATCCGCATTCATACCAAACTTTGTCGGAAGAGGAGTGTCGTCAATAGGGATCAACTTTTTGAGTTGTACGGTTATAAAAAGTAATAAATTGGGAGGGCCTTGATGTTAATCGGTTTGGCGCTTATCATTCTTTCGGGACTGCTGGCTGATTATCTGGCGAAACGACTGAAAATTCCGGGTCTGGTGGGAATGCTTCTTGCCGGCGCCCTCTGTGGACCTTACATCTTGAATTTGATGGCTCCTGAGATAATGAAGGTGTCCGGCGATTTTAGGAAAATCGCCTTGATCGTTATCCTTCTTCGGGCCGGGTTCGAACTGCACCGTGATACGCTGAATCGTGTGGGCAAAACCGCCCTGGTCATGAGCTGCATCCCAGCCTTGTTAGAAGTTGCCGGTATTGTTCTGGTAGCTCCAAAGCTTCTGAATATTTCATACATGGAAGCTGCAATTTTAGGGACCATCCTCAGCGCGGTATCGCCGGCAGTGGTTGTTCCCTTGATGATTGATTTCATGGACCGTGGCCGGGGGACCAGGAAGGGAATTCCCACTCTGGTATTGGCCGCATCTTCCATCGACGATGTGTTTGTAATTGTTTTGTTTACTATCTTACTGGGCATGTATGGCGGAAACATGGCAAACATCTGGCTCAAGTTGGGTGGAATACCGGTTTCCATCCTGCTTGGGATACTCGTCGGTATCCTGCCGGGCTATCTTCTTTATCGTCTGTTTACTAAATATGACTGGCAGCCGCCCAAACGGACCATTGTGGTACTGGGAACAGCCATGTTCGTATCCTGGTTGGAAACCGCCTGTGAGAGATGGGTTCCCATCGCAAGCCTACTGGGCGTTATGACTATTGGATTTATCATCCTGGAAAAGTCCGAGCCCATTGCCCACATTATCTCCCAAAAACTCAAAAAACTCTGGGTGTTTGCCGAACTTTTGCTATTCGTTCTGGTGGGAGCACAGGTCAACATTTATGTTGCTTGGGATGCAGGTTTATCCGGCGCTGTCGTTATTCTGGTCGGCCTTTTATTCCGCAGTGTTGGCACTTACCTGTCGCTATTAGGCAGCTCTTTGAATTTTAAGGAGAAAATATTCTGCATCGTAGCGTATATCCCAAAAGCCACGGTTCAAGCCGCTATCGGAGCTATTCCGCTATCCGCCGGGGTAGCCTCCGGCGAAATCATCCTGGCCGTCGCCGTTCTTTCTATTATTCTGACAGCCCCCATCGGGGCTATGGGCATCATGTTTCTAGGAGAGCGGACACTGGAACGTGATTGAGGAAAAAGGAAATTGGATGAAAGATCCGGTAGCCGGTGACAATTAAAGCGTCCAGTACAGACTGATCCCGGCCATCTACCTTCGGTACCGGAAAAACAGCAGGGACAACAAACAGTTACTTCAATCCATTATCGTACTATTCTCCTAGAGGTAATGACCCATGAAATTTTTTGCAGACTTTCATATCCATTCCCACTACTCTATTGCCACGAGCAAGGAACTAAACCCGGAAAATCTGGAAAGGTGGGCGTTACTTAAGGGTATCCAGGTAGTAGGAACAGGCGATATGATCCACCCTGGGTGGTACGAGGAAATTAAGGAGAAACTGACACCCTCGGATGATGGCCTATATAAACTTAAGGATGATTATCGTCTCGATGAGGTTGGGAAATTATATGCGGATAGGCAACCTATCAGATTTATGCTCACTGGCGAGATAAGCAGCATATACAAAAAAAACGGTAAGACACGCAAAGTCCACAACCTCATAATGTGTTCATCATTTGCTACTCTGAAAAAGATTCAGGCCAGGCTGGACGTCTTGGGCAATATCCGTTCCGATGGACGCCCCATCTTGGGGTTGCCTTCTAAGGATCTATTAGAGATTGTGCTAGAAGCCGGAGATGATGCAGTGCTGGTTCCTGCCCATATCTGGACTCCCTGGTTTTCGGTCTTAGGATCGAAATCCGGATACGACACCATTGAAGAGTGTTTTGAGGATCTTACTCAATACATCTTTGCCGTGGAAACCGGTCTTTCCTCTGACCCTCCCATGAACTGGGTCTGCTCCTTCTTGGACAGATACACCCTTATTTCAAATTCTGATGCTCACTCACCGGAAAAGCTGGGAAGGGAGGCGAATATCTTTGACACTGAAATCTCATATAATGGTATTATTGAGGCTCTGAAAAATGGAGATAAGGGAAAGTTCTTAGGAACCATAGAATTTTTCCCGGAGGAGGGGAAATACCATCTGGATGGGCATCGAAAATGCGGGATCAGATGGATGCCGCAAGAGACCTTAAACCATAAGGGTATCTGTCCGGTTTGCGGAAAGAATGTTACAGTAGGGGTGTTAAGTCGAGTAAGCAAGCTTGCGGACCGGACGAATCTGGAAGAGATGCCTACACGCCAAGAATTTTACTCGCTAACCCCCTTAAAAAACCTTATTTCCGAAATCATAGGTGTAGGACCGAACAGCAAAAAAGTTAATAACTACTATCAATCATTAATCAAGAAAGGAGGATCAGAGTTTTCCCTGCTCCTGGATTTCCCCATTGACCGGATTAAAGATCTAGGAGATGAGATTCTGGCAGAAGGTATTAAACGTTTGCGTAATAAAGAGGTTTATATTAAAGGGGGTTTTGATGGTGAATTTGGTAAGATCAATGTCTTTCAGCCTGGAGAAATTCCTTCTTTTTCTCCCCAGGTATCGTTGTTCGGGTCTCAACCAAAAAGACCATCTTCATACCAAAGAAGACCTCGTTTGCCGTCCCGCCTTAAAGAAGACCCCCTACCGAAAGTTGAGAATGTCGTTCCTACAAAAGAAGAACTTGGCCCAGATCTATCCGTTCATGATAAGATAATGAACAAAGAACAGGAAGAGGCGGTAAATCATTATCTCGGCCCGAGTCTCATCCTTGCTGGGCCCGGTACGGGAAAGACCTTTACTTTGACGATGCGAATCGTACATCTCATAAAGGACAAGGGGGTAGCTCCGTCAGAAATCCTTGCCCTTACATTCACTAACAAGGCAGCGCAAGAGATGAAGGATCGGATTAAACAAGCCCTTCCCGACCGTAGTGTCTTCCAATATATTACAATATCTACCTTTCACTCACTAGGACTTAAAATCTTGAGAAAACATGCCCCTCTTTTGGGGAGGTCGACCGTGTTTACGATCATCGCTGAAGATGAGCGGGAGCATATCCTGAAAACACACCTAAACATTGATAAAATAGAAACTAAAAGAATCCTAAGTGTGATAAAAGACGCCAAAAATAGAGGGCTTTCACCGCAGGAGGTTAAGGAAGAAACCCTTTCCCGAATCTGTTGCGAGTACGAAATGATCCTTGAGAAGGAGAACGCATTTGACATTGACGATCTGATGGTCGGTCCGGTTCAACTATTAAGAACACATCCCGATATTGCCCGATTGTACAGAAACAGGTATCGATTTGTCTGTGTAGACGAGTACCAGGATATCAATCTCCCTCAATACCAGCTTATACGCTTCCTGGCGACTGACAAAGAGGCAAATATCTGTGTAATCGGAGATCCCAACCAGGCTATTTACTCGTTCCGGGGGGCTGATGTGAGATTTATCAGTAGCTTCCAGGATGATTACCCTTCTGCCCGTATCTATCATTTGAAAACCAGCTATCGCTGTTCCAATATTATCTTGCAGGCATCGACTCAGGTGATCGGAAACAGGGAAGAGAAAAGCCTGATTAATGGCTTGAATAAAGGGGTTTCCATTATAGTCCGGAAATTTTCCACCGCTAAAAGCGAGGCAGAATTTGTTGGCAAGACTATTGAAAAGATGATGGGGGGAACCCGCTTTTTTTCTATAGACAGTGAGATCTCCGATGGGGATGGACAGGCTCAGATAGCCTCTTTTTCTGACTTTGCGGTACTGTTTCGCCTGGCAAAGATGGCGCCTGATTTAGAGAAGGCCATGAACGATCATGGTATTCCCTATCAATTAGTCGGAGAAGAACCCTTCTTTCGCAAGGAACCGATTGTATCGATTATTAATGTGTTACGATTGAATACTACTCCTGAAAATGAGGTCCTCTTTCAAATGCTGAAAGATAAGCAAGTAAAGGGGATAACAGAATCCTGGCGGTCAGCGTTGGACAGGAAGGCTTCGCAGGGGAGTGTCAGAGATCAGGTAAACGAAATTGTTGTCACTCATTTTCCAGAGATCATGAGCTCTCAGCCCCAAGAAATTGAACAGCTCTTATCTTTAGCCGATGAGTACAGCACTAAACTTTCCGAATTCCTTTCCTTTGTCCAACTAGGATCTGCCTCCGACACTTACAATCCCAAGAGCGAGCAGGTTTCCTTAATGAGCCTTCATGCTGCCAAAGGACTTGAGTTTCCCTGTGTTTTTATTGTAGGCTGCGAAAACGGTATTATCCCCTACTCCCTTTTCCAGGGATTTGAAGCTGACCCTGAAGAAGAACGAAGGCTTTTTTACGTTGGCATGACCAGGGCCCAACAGTTTTTGTATCTGACACACGCAAAAAAGAGATTTCTCTATGGCAGATCTCATAATCTAGATCTATGTCCCTTTGTTTCTGACATCAAGGAAGAATTCTTAAGAAAGGAAAAGGAAAAGTATAAGCTGAAAAAAAAGAACGAGGACAGCAAACAACTATCCTTATTCTGAGGTAACAGTAATTGAATAACTATAGCTCGTAGCAGATGTCTTTGGGGTAAAGAAAGACACCGTCCTTCGTTGGCTTCGCCGTGCAGGAGAACATAGCGCTATGGTTTCTGCTTACCTGATGTGCAATCTTCAGGTGGAGCAAGCATCGCAAAAGTAAGAGAAGTTGAGGATGAATTTTGGACAGCAGATATAAAGATGGATGCGCAATAAATAGATATTTTGGTATCAATTCATCTGCTACGAGCTATAGGCTTTACGTATAACAAGTAACAAAATAGCCCCCCCCCGACAATCTGTAGCTCATAATTGAGTTTTAAAATTTCTGTTATTACGAACGGAGAACCGAAATGGAAGAGACAAAGGAAGATCTCGAATTTACAAAAGAGGATTTCACTTTGTTCTATGATGTATCTACCTCGATCCATGACATACGGGATCTGGATGAGATGCTCCGGACTATCCTTAGCAAGATCAAGGTTGTTTTCCATATAGAAGGAGCATCTATTGCTCTTCATGATCCCCACCGCAAAGAATTTTTCTTTATCCGTACAGTGGAAGAAGGAAGAGATGGAAACCATGCAGGGATGGAAAAGATACGATTTCCTGATCATCTAGGGGTGGCCGGATGGGTATTGAGAGAAAACCGGCCGGTTATTATCCCCGATACTTCCAAGGATGACCGATTTTTTAAAGGGATTGATATTCAGGAGGAGTTTGTTACCAGATCCCTAATATGCCTTCCGCTGAGGACTCGTAAAGGATTGATCGGGGTATTATATGCATTAAACAAGCTTAAGGGAGAATTCACATTAAAGGAGGGAAGGTTATTGGAGACCCTTTCCGGAACGATAGCCATCGCCATCGAGAACGCCCGGCTTTACGGAGAGCTTAAGCAATACGCCAATTTACTGGAGGATGAGAATCGCCGACTAAAGGCGGAGGTTAAAAACCGTTTTAACCTTCAGGGGATCATCGGCTCCAGCCCGGAGATGCAGCGAGTATTTGCCCTTTTAGATAAAGTTATAGATACTACCACCTCAGTGCTGATACAAGGAGAGACCGGCACCGGAAAGGAACTCATTGCAAAGGTCATTCATTTTAATGGACACTTGAAGGACAGGCCATTTCTGGCAGAAAACTGTGGCGCCCTCTCTGAGAACCTTTTGGAAAGCGAGCTCTTTGGTCATGTCAGGGGGGCCTTCACCGGCGCTGTTTCCAACAAGAAAGGACTCTTTGAGTTGGCAAATGGTGGAACGATCTTCTTGGATGAGATTGGAGAGATGCCTGCCACCATGCAGGTTAAACTTCTCAGGGTTCTTCAGGAAAGACAACTTAGACCTGTTGGCGGCAGTCATACTCTTAATGTGGATGTTCGCCTTATTACTTCCACTAATCGCAACCTGGAAGAGGAGGTGAAAAAAGGAAATTTCCGAGAGGATCTTTTTTATCGAATTAATGTATTCCCGATAACTCTTCCTCCTCTGCGGGAAAGAAAAGAAGATATCCCTTTTTTAGTCGATCATTTCCTTGAAAATTTCTCCAAAAAGTTGAAGAGGCCGAAAGCCCGATTAACTCCTTTGGCATTGGAGATCCTCTCCCGGTTTGACTGGCCGGGCAACATTCGAGAGCTTCAAAACGAGATCGAACGAGCCTTGACCCTGGCAGGGAGCAAGGGGGAGATCATCGAGGAGTATCTGTCCGAGAAGATCAATCCCTCAAAGGGAGGGTCTTCTCCCTTCCCGGTTAGTGAGGGAAATTTAAAGGAGGTCACCGAGAGAATCGAACAACAGATGGTTCTTCAAGCTCTGGAGAAGACAGGCGGCAACCGTTCCCAGGCAGCCAGAATGCTTGGCCTGACCCGCCAAGGTCTGCTTAACAAGATCGCTCGTTACCACATATAGATTTTCAGATATTTAATTTCACAAGGCCAGAGGGAGGAATCCGAGTACGTCGTCGAGGATTCCTACCGATAACGCCGTGAAAGTTAATAGTAACTATCTCTGAGTACCAACTTGAGGAAGTTATTTCGGCCCCGTCCCTAAACTAAAATTCACATCTTCCCTTAAATGTCCAATCGTCATCGAATAAGAGACAATAAACATCATTCCCCACCCTGATCACGATTCGGTGTGATCCCTCAATTAAAAAGAAGGATAAATTTGTAAAAAATTGCAATTCGCCGTTTACCTTAATGGGAAGCTCCTGCGGTTCTAGCTGTTCTAGATCAACAGGATTGCCCTTATTGTCAGTCAAGGCAAAGCGTCCATCCGGTTTAATACTAAAACTAAAAGCAGTTCCTTCAGCGGTAATAGGTACTTGAACCCCTATAGAAGAAGCATTAGTATTCCAATTGCTGTAACGCCCAACCAGGATCAGTAGGACTGCACATCCAAGGGCTAAAGCTAAATATCGATAGCCTCTTAATGGTAGATTCATGGTATTTTCTCCTTTTTATTTTAGAAGTTACTATTTCTACACTACTCACTACTCACTACTCACTACTCAATTTCACTTTAATCAAACCATGGCTATCACCTCCCTTACATCTTTCCTTAGCTTTTTATTGCGTAACCGTTCAATAGCGCCTAGGATGAGCGGCGATTTCGCAACAGGCTTCAGATCGCCAGATGACACAATAACGACTGTTGCCTTTCTATAATCGCTTGAAATGATGTATTTTTCCTCGTCGCTAAAATGAGAGGCTAACCCTTGCATAGATAAAACGCTGCGGTATAATAACCGGATTTTCAGGGTCAGTATCATGATAATTAAAGTCTTTATCAAGTAAATTCTTGATCCCAATGCTTATCATTCCCAAGCGTTTGCCCAGACGATACGAAATTTGCGTATCAAGCACCCAAAAATTATCCTGTCCTGAAAACACTGGGTCGTCAACCGTCTTTTGAAAATTTCCTGACTGATGGATATAATTCGTTTTGAGCCCCGCTGATAACCCTGAGGGATGAAAAAGATTGATGCCAAAGGATACGCGATGCGTTTTAACATCTACAATCTCTTGACCTATTGAATTATCTCTTCTATCAAAACGCTCAAATTGATACTCGGAGATCAGTGCCAATCTGGTATGAGGTGTCCAATAAAGATAGGCTCGGCCAAATTGCTCTTCCCAATTATAGAATTCAGCCCTTTCTTCGTTTATACTCAGTAAAGGTACATCCAGTGCTCGTTGCGAGTATTCCATCCCGCCAAACATACTTGATGAAAATTTCTGATCAACAGCTCCGCCGTATCGCCATCCATAGGTTCCGTTAATATCTTCAAAGAACTGATTGAACCCTGCTATCTGAGTAGGTTCGATTGTCTGAATAAAATTGAGTATACTGCTCAATTCTCTGAATGCGGCTATGCGTATTGTCGTCCCCCCTAATGGTTGCCATGTCAGTCCCAGTTTCGGGTTAACCTGGTCTCGGTCTATCTGTTTTCCTCTCTCAAAAAAATCAGCGCTCAGTCCGGCAGTCAAATTTAGATGTTCCGAAAAATCTATCTGGGAGTACATATAAACATTACTGTAGCGAATATTAATATCCTCTTCTGGAATGAGTATATCTGCAAAAAGGGGAGGGCCTAATTTAGCGGTAAACGAGGTCTCCAGATCATTATTCACGTGACCGATACCCCAAACAAAATTCATTCTTTCTAATCGGAGAATATACTGCAATTCTGCCATATATCCATCCCTTTGCCTGTCGATGTGAGATAAAGACCCTGGCATCTCATCTAGTAAATCATTTATGTCGAAATCGACATCATGATGAATGATGGATCCGATGATATTAGAATTGGGTGAAGCAGCGATATTGAATCCGAACCGAAGGCTTTTGACCTTTTGTTTCTCTCGAAAATGGGTTGAAAGGTCTGGATTAAAGCGTAACTCAAGATCGCCATTCTTCCTTTCCGTATCTCTAAACTCGGCCTGAATGCTTGTGTTATCTGTAATGTTCCCCTGGATAAACGCGCTGTAAATGTCCTGTTTGAGATCGTTATTGTCCCGAAATCCATCGGTTTCATAGTGAAACTGACCAACGCTGTAAGAAATGCTCTCCAACACCCCTGAGACGACAAGTTCATCTCCTAAGGTATCATCTCCTCCTCCAATACCGCTGGTTTGCAACGAAAACCGGTTTCTATTGAAGAGGGAGGTAAACTCGTTAAAGGATGGGTCAGTGGGTCCGGCGCCTTCTAATATAAAAAGACCGGTCTTAGCAAGTTGAGGAGGAACAGGTATGATATTGATTGGCTGCAATAGTTGGGACTGGAGGATCTCACTGACCCTGGCGATCTTGTGCCGAGGCAAGACAGCGTATGAGTCGGCCAGGAAACGGTGGGCGGAATAATTAGCCGGATCGGTATTGAGCGATTTCCATCCTTCAGCGAGAGCCAATTGCAAAAACCCCAGATCATTATATATTCGGGCAAGACTGGCGCTCCTTGCTGCAAGGTCCTCGTCCAGCATAAGACTCGATCTGTATACTGCCCGGTTGTCGTTCAGTTCAATCGATTTCTCCAGGTCCTGCAGAGCCTCAACGGGCCTATTTTCAGTCTGCTTGCGGATGGCATCGTAAAACCATGGAGTAGGATCGCTAGGATCAAGGTCCTTGGCAATGGCTAATTGACCCATAGCAAGCCCATTCCGTTTTTCTTCAAAATAGGCCTTGCCTAAATAACTACGGATAAGTGAATTGTTTGGATCAAGAATTGCAGCAATTGCAATCTCAGCGCGTCCCTCCTTCAGATTACCCTTCCGGATCTTTGCCAAGCCCATCCCCAGCCGCGGTAAAGGAGCTGCCTGATCCAACTCAATTGCCCTTTTGAAGGTGGATAGCGCATCCTTTGTTCTAATCTGTGTAAGAAAAGCAAATCCTAAAACGGTTTGTGTGTGAGCGATATTGGAGTTGAGTTTCACAGCTTCCCGCGCAGCTTTAACAGCTCTATCTATATCTCCCATGGATAGCCATAGCTCGGAAAGTCTCGACCATGCCAACCCATTTCCGGGGTCCAGGTTCACGGTTTTCTTAATACTGGCCAATGCGTTTTGGAGTTGAAAATTGGCCTGCTCGGCATAAGAGAGCGCAATCAATGCAGCAGAAGAGCCGGCATCCATCTCCACAGCTCTTCTCGCAAGATCAAGCGCCATATCTTTTTTATTTTGTGTTAACGCGATTATCGATTTGATCGCCGTAGCCTGGCTGTTTAATGGTTCAATATCCAAGGCTTTTTCAATGTTGACACCCGCCTCTTTCGCTCGTCCCACTGTAAGCAGCAAACCGGCCAGATAGTTGTAATAACGGGGATCACGGATATTGTCAGGCGCATCCTCCAGGCTTGAGAATGCTCTCGCCAAGTCTCCTTTCCAAAAGAATTCTATGGATTTTTGAACCATCCCCTGCCAGCCGGTTCCTGTGCCATTCGCAAAATCTTCCGGCCGTAAACCCAGAACAGCCGGATAATAAAGCGCCCATTGTACCGCATCCCGGGGACGTATCACCTTATGCAGCGCTGGCGCCTGCTTTGCACTGACCGCTGTAGACTGACCATCTGTCAATACAAGCCCGCCCGCCTCATTGGTAGCTAGTACCCGCCCTTGAAATACGGACAGAAAGGTTTGATCTCGCCCGACTTTTACGAAAAATTCTGTGCCTTCCACTGCCCCGTTAACAAAAGGTGTAGTTACCCGTAAGCTCCTGGATACCCGGCTGAAAAAATGCGCAGCGCCAAACACCAGATCGATCAATGAAGTTCGTTCTTTATACAAACCTGAAAAAGTAATGGTTGTCTTTTGATCAAGACGGACAATTGTTTCATTACTGAGAACAAAAGCTGCCCGGCTTCTTTCCCGGACTCGAATCATATCGCCGGAATAAAAGGTATCGTTCAGTTTAACAGTCTGCCATGTAGTTTTACCAACCCTTCTGGCCTGAACAGCACCCTGCAGCGAAACGATTTTCCCTATCCATTGTTCTGCCTCCTTAGCCGCACTAGGAGGGGGGAATAGATATCCTGTAAATATACATGTGAAGAATATAGTCAGGATTAAGAAAGAAACTTTTATCTGTTTCATGGTCTCCTTTTCCCCTTTTCTATTTATTGGTTATACAGATCAAACCATCCCTCATTTCTCCGGGCGGATCCTCCTTGTATTTTTCACACAATTCTAAATAAAATGTTGACGGACCGTCTTTTCCATAGATTTTAATGGCCTCCTCAAACCTCATGATTGCTTCTTCCCAGGATTGTTTTCTGTAGGCGCTGAGCGCCTTGGCAAAGATATCGCAAAGGGTCTTTTGATTAACGTCAACCTCTTCCATACGACATATTAATTCGTGTATTACAATCGGATTTGATTTCCCGGCCAGGATGAATTTCCCAACCTCTCTGGTTAAGAAACCATCGAGTTGGTATAATACCTCTTCGGATACTAATACCCATGTTCCTAAATATTTGTTCAGACCTTCTATTCTTGAGGATGTATTGACAATATCTCCGACGGGTCGATATTCGTAATGGTCTATTGCACCAATGGTGCCCAGTGACATGGGTCCGGCATGCAAACCGATGCGAGTTGGAAGACGCAAGGCACCGGAAGTCTGATTGAACTCATATACTGCTTTTTCAATATCCAGAGCAGCCAGACAGGCCTGATTCCTGCAAGTGACATCAGGGTTAGCCGTCGCCCATATCGCCAGCATGGAATCTCCTTTGACATCAGACACCACTCCCCCATGCTGTTTCACCGGTTTGAAAACGACCTCATAGTATTTGTTCAGAAAACTGCTAAGTTCCTTTGGAGCCATAGTCTCAGATAAGGCAGTATACTCTTTTACATCCGTAAACAGACAAATTCCATAGAATATCCGGCTTTTTGCTCTAATGTTTGCCACATCTTTAGCCAATTTATCCAGTAACTCATCCGGCAGGAAATATCCAAGTGCCTTTCTGACATTCTGACGTTCTTTATTTGCATAGAAATATTTCCATAAGACTGTGCCAAAAAAAGCGATCGGCGCCTGAAAAAAAATGGGGGTAATCAATGGGTACCATACACCTGTATTGTTGAATTGATACTGCGAAACGATCAGGAATATTGTGCTCAGTACAATTATACTCATAGCTGCAATTGATGCTTGAAAAAAGATGCATAAAACACCCAGCACCCCACCCCATATAAAAATGATGGCAAGACACGCAACAGGACTTAGTGGTTGAACAGGCATTTCTTCCAGCAGGTTTGAGAAAGCGGTTGCCACAATTTCAACACCGCTGATATCTAATCCGTTTGTTTGAGAAAAAACCGTATAGTATCCGTCTTTTTGTTCATTTCGTAATCGTTCAGAAAAGCCTACAAATACAGCCTTGCCCTCTAAATCGAGCTTTTCTCGGTCGTGAAATGATTGGTTTTGATGTTGAAGCAATTTATAATAGGAGATGGTGTCAATAGATCCCGGAGGGCCGTAGAAATTGAGGTAACGGCTATTTTTGCCTTGATACATCTTGATGAGAGCTTTTAGCATTCTACGCTTTTCACCCTCAACGTGAGGTGTCCTTAAATCATCCAATTCCTTGAGCATTTTCTCCGCAATCCAGGGCTCCTTTTCAAAAATATTTCTAAGAATCAGAATTTGCTTCTCAATGCTTCCGTTTGAAGTTTCTATGTCCATGTCATCGGGTATCAGGTTAATTTGATCAGGATTAACCTTTATTAATAACTGCAAAAAATCATCATAGGCTTTCTGTGCAAAAAGATGGAAGGCCACAACAGGCAAGGTTGGGGTATCTCCTGATTCTTTCTTAAAAGCCCAGTACTGGTATACCTTGACCGGAACCTTGGGCAGGATAAAAGGCGCTAAGGCAATAGCTGCTTGAGCGAGTTTGGGGATAGGTGGGATCTTTCGCTCAATATTCAAATCAGCGCTTTGCTTCCCCTTGTCATCAGTTAGTTTGACTACTTCTTGTTCCAAGTACTCACACAGGACTACGTTACCGGCATCCTTTATCGCTTTGGCAAATAGACCGTCATCTTCCTCAAAATGAGATTCATCGAAAAAGACGTCAAAAACAATAACTGAAGCTCCTTCTTCTACCAAAGATTCGACTAGGCGGGCATGAAAGGAACGTGGCCATTTCCTGGGATTCCTTGGCAGGTTAAGCTTTTTAGCAGAATCTTTATCCATATTCACAATAACAAGATCAGAAGGAACCTCTCTCTTTCCCCTTAGTTTGAAAAGTATATCCAGTCCTATATACTCCTCCAGTTCAAATCCGAAGGGAAGGAAGATCAACCCCAGTAAGCCTATTAGCACCCCAACAATTAGCGCTTTACTCAAAGTATACATTTCTAAGGCTCTTACGTGAGCTAAAGGATGGGGACGAAATAACTTCCCCATTTGTGCAGCTCATCTTCAGACCTGCCCCCGATCGAGGTCGAGGGCAGGCTTTCTCTGAGGGTTGTAAATTAAATTTACGTTCCTAAGTTGACCGGAGCGGAAGAAAGTGATAAATGATATCATATAATAAGATCAGATCGGCTTGCCGCTCTCGGTGTTTTGCATCTCATCATCACCATGAGGATAGAGCGTCTAAAGATATTGAGAAGGAATAGTGGTCGGGATAATCTTTTGGGCATTGGCAGCCTCGCAAAAGTTCTTTCTGAGCCCCATACGTAGAAGTTTATTTGTTTCTTAAGGGCACCTCCCCTTAGAATCCCATTAACCCACAAAATGTCAAGCAAAATATCGACTTGTTCTGCTGTTTTTCCATGATTTACAGATCATCTTAAACTTCAAGGCGTTATCAGTAGGAATCCTCGGCGATCTATTAAATGTATGACTTACTCGGATTCCTCCCTTCGCTCGAAATGACAAAAAGTGTAAACTGGAAAATGAAGGATGCCAAACCGAGTACTGAAAACAGTAAACGGTAAAATAACAGGTTCATCGCGTATTACTGGGACAATCTACTCGAACAGCTATTAGCGCTTAGGTTTTGAGTGTCAGGTATCTATTTGAAAAATTTCGGTAAACCAACACCTAGCACCTAATAACAACCATTTATTTGCGGTATGAGTAATGGATCGGCAGAATTTCCCCACTAATGCACGAGGATCCAAATAACACAAAGGAGGTATGGAGAAATGGGTTCTAATGCAAAAAAGCTTTTGAATTTGAGAGAACGTAAAGAAACAATCTTCCAGATGGGTGGTCCCAAGAATATCGAGAAGCAGCACAGTCGGGAAAAGCTAACTGCCAGAGAAAGGATCGACCTGCTCTTTGATGCTGGCACATTCATGGAGATTGATGCGCTGGTAAAACATAGGTGTACACTTTTTGGCATGGAAGGCAAGGAAATACCTGCTGATGCCGTAGTTAGCGGGAGTGGAAAGATGAACGGAATAAATGCCTTCGTAGCAGCGGAGGACTTTACCGTTCTGGCGGGAACCTTTGGTGAGATGCATGGCAAAAAAATTTGCAAGGTCATCGACACAGCAGCGAAATGTGGTTTCCCGTTCATCCAAATCATCGATTCAGGGGGGGCGAGGTTGCAGGAGGGGCAGGATTCCAGTGAGCTTTATGCACAATTATTTCGCAGACAGACACTTTATTCAGGTGTAATCCCCCAAGTCACTCTCTTATTGGGAAGCTGTGGAGGGGGAGCTGCCTATGGTCCAGCGCTTTCGGATTTTATCATTATGGTGGACGGCATAAGCCGCATGTACATGGGAGGGCCCGCCTTTGTAAAAACAATGCTGGGAGAGGACAAGACAGAAGAGGAATTGGGTGGGGCCAAGCTTCACAGCGAGGTAACAGGCTTGTGTGATTTCGTCGTTAAGGATGACAGAGAAGCGATTGATACGGCTAAGGAACTCTTGAGTTTTCTTCCTTCCAACAATATAGAGAAGCCGCCTATTGTTGATACCGGGGATGACCCTGCTCGAGTTAACAAAGATATCATGGATATCCTTCCTGATAATTCCAAAATGCCTTTTGATATGTACAGGATTATAAGGGAGATTGTAGACAACGGCTATTTTTTTGAAGTCAAGGCGAGGTTTGCAAAGAATATGATAACCGGTTTTGCCAGGTTGAATGGCCAGACTATAGGGATCCTTGCTAATAATTCCATAGTTATGGGGGGTGTCATCAATGTTCATGCTGCGAATAAGCACGCCAGGTTTGTGAGAATATGCGATGCATTTAATATACCCATCATACATATACAGGATTCGCCCGCAGTGATGATCGGACAAAACGAGGAGAAACAGGGGATAATAAAGCACGGGTCAAAGATGCTGCATGCGGTTACAGAGGCCAGCGTACCCAAGATTACGCTTGTAATAAGGCACTCATACGCTGGAGCACAGCTATGCATGTGTAATATTCCATTGGGAGCTGACTTTGTCTTTGCCTGGCCAACAGCCGAGATAACCCTTGTAGGGCCGGAAACAGCGTCTAGTATTCTCTTTGCAAAGGAGATATCGAAGGCAGACAATCCCGCTGAATTGAGAGAGGAGAGGATACGGGAATATACCGACGTCTGGGTCAATCCATATATGGCAGCTGAGAGGGGATATATAGACGACGTGATAGAACCCGAGGCATCCAGGGCGATGCTGATAAATGCCCTGAATCTGCTAGAGGATAAGGTGGATGAGAAACCGTGGAAAAAGCACGGTATTATTCAATTGTGATGTAACCTCTAAATAGTGTCCATCCGGTTAAAATTTTCGTCTTCCTTGACCTTGCAAAAACTATCTCATTTCCGGATGGACACTAAATAATTTCAAGCTGTGCAGTTACGCAACAATAGCGCCTATGACTTGAATAATCTTCTCCTCACTGCTTGATTCATTTTGAAGATTCTAAGTTCACTGCGCTAAATTGCAGATAACTCAGTCGCAAGCTCCCTCAAACAATCTGCAATTTTCAGCTTCACTCACTAAGAATCTTTCTCAAAATGAATCAAGAAGGTTCGTCAAAGATCATTCAAGTCATAT
>Ga0209345_10001337_pt1 | contig 29613 bp, 19 predicted proteins | sample Cruoilmetagenom7_FD_187294 | JGI IMG/M metagenome (GOLD analysis project Ga0209345, IMG submission 187294) | Oil polluted marine microbial communities from Coal Oil Point, Santa Barbara, California, USA - Sample 7 (SPAdes) (version 2) | ecosystem: Environmental > Aquatic > Marine > Oil seeps ...
CCGGTAAGACTGGCCTACGGCAATCTCAGCTGTTTCCAGGTCGCGAATTTCACCAATCATCACCACATCAGGATCCTGCCGCAAAATAGCCCGCAGCCCCCGCGCAAATGTCATTTCAACCTTGGGATTTACCTGAGTCTGGCCAATACCCGGCAGGTTGTACTCAATAGGGTCCTCAACCGTAAGTATGTTGCGGCTGCGGTCGTTGATTTCCTGCAGTGAGGCATACAGGGTTGTGGACTTACCCGAACCCGTAGGCCCGGTGACCAGCAATATGCCATAGGGCCGGTGAATGAGCCTGCGCAGAATCCGGAGGTCGTCGGGGGCCATACCCAGTGACTCAAGGCGTATAGCACCTGCCTGTTTGTCCAGTAAACGCAGTACTACCCTTTCGCCACCGGATGAAGGCATGGTTGAAACCCGGATATCCACCTCACGGCCAGCCACTCTCAAAGCTATCCGGCCATCCTGAGGTACCCGTTTTTCAGCAATATCCAGTTTCGCCATAACCTTGATCCGCGAAACCAGCAGTGGCGCAAGAGCTCGTTTCGGCTGCACCACTTCCCGCAATACACCATCAACCCGGAACCGCACCACCAGGCGCTTTTCATAGGTTTCAATGTGCACATCAGAGGCACTGCTTTTTACGGCCTCCGTCAGAATCGCGTTAATCAGACGAATAATCGGAGCATCGTCTTCCTGCTCAAGCAGATCCTCTGTTTCAGGGACCGAATCAGCAAGCGAGGCCAGATCCATATCATCGCCAATACCCTCAACCATCTGCATGGCTTCAGCAGAATCGTTCTGGTAAGCCGCATTCAGCGCCTGATCAAAATGATCAGGATCAATGGTTGTAAACCGTGCGCGCCCACCGCTTATACGGTTGGCTTCTGCCAGCGCTGAGTGAGGCGCGCCGGGGCGGATCAGGATAACGGGGTTGCCCTCTTGCGAGCGGGTCAGAATCACGCCATTACGCTTCGCAAAGGTAAAAGGAAGACGACCCAGCGGAGCATCCTGCGGCTGAAGTTCGGTTTCTGTGGTCAAGGTTGTCCCCATTCTGGTCTGGCAATCTTGGGAAGGCTATCACAGGACATAGGCCTGCTGAATAACTCTGTACACTATACTGCCAATAAAAGGTTTCAATCTGATAACCTGTTGCCTTTCGATCGACAGCGCTTTGACGGCAGAGGCGGCTGGCGAACACGTATTCAGGACGATCAATGTTTTCTACAAATCAAAGGGTCCCCCTTATTCTGGCTGTGCTTGCAGGACTTGCCATGGTGGCACTCACTTCCTGGCAGGGCTACAGCTTCTGGCGGGCCGAAAACCAGCAGGCTGTCCAGAACAGCCAGCTGGCTGTAAAACAAGCCGCACAGAAACCCGGTGTTCCAGCTGTACCTCTGGCCTCTCTGGAATTTTTCGGTACAGCTCAGTCTTCAGGGACAGCTGAACCGGAAGATACCGAAGATTTACCCGAAACCAATCTCCGGATTTTTCTTCGGGGTGTTCTCGCAGCCGACGGCGACTTTCCGGGCAGTGCGGTGATAGAAGATGACAAAAGCAAAACCGACGTTTTTCTTATCGGCGATGAACTGCCGGGCAACGCCAGGCTCCACTCTGTTCACCCTGACCGGGTCATTCTCGATAGGGCTGGCAAGCTGGAGAACCTTTATTTTCCGGAATCTGATGACCGTTCAGGTATAACCTTCTCGGCCGACGCCGACAACACCCGGGAGGAATCCGTACAACAAATCCAGGTCCCGGAAATTTCCAACCGCCCCACCAGGTCAACGCCCCGTGCAGTAAACGAAGAGGATCGCCGGGAAGAAATACGCAAGCGCCTGGAAAAGCTTCGTGAACGTCTGCGAACCAACGGCTAGAGAGCAACCTTCTCCGCTGGCACAGCCATGTTGGTATATGACACTGTTAATGTCATTTCAGAACAGTGTAAGCGCCATATAAACCGCTAGAATGCTACCTGATCCAAATAAAAATGAGAGGGTACAGTGATGCGACGCTGGAATGGCTGGGGCGATGAGCAGTTCAATCTGGGACTTCCGGCACAGGGACAGAGTTTTCTCACAGACCGCCTTGGCCCCGGCAGGCCTCTGAGCGATGCCCGTCTCGAATCTGTCCTCTCAAGAGTTCCTGAAACACGCCTGCCAGCCGACGTAAACGTAGATGCACTGATCGATACCAGCCCCGAAGCACGGGTGCGCCATGCCCGCGGTCAGAGCCTACCTGACTGGCTCGCTATGCGCAGTGGTGAGTTCGGGGTATTCCCGGACGGAGTAGCCTGTCCCGAAAACAGCCTCGACGTTCAGAAACTGCTGCAGTATGCACAATCCAGCAAGGTTGATCTGATTCCCTACGGCGGAGGCACCAGCGTTGCAGGCCATATAAACCCGGTTGCAGGCCACAACCCGGTACTCACCGTGGACATGGGCCGGATGAACCGCCTCACGGATCTCGACAGAGAAAGCCAGGTAGCAACCTTTGGCGCAGGTACCCCAGGGCCTCTCGTGGAATCGCAGTTACGTGCCCACGGCTACACTCTCGGCCACTTTCCCCAGTCATTTGAGCTCTCAACCATCGGCGGCTGGGTTGCTTCGCGTTCAAGCGGACAGCAGTCGCTGCGCTACGGCCGGATCGAGCAGTTATTTGCCGGAGGCCGGGTCGAAACTCTCAAGGGTACACTCAACCTGCCAACCATACCCGCTTCAAGTGCCGGCCCGGACGTTCGTGAAATGGTCCTGGGCTCAGAGGGCCGGATAGGCCTTATTACTGAAGTGAAAGTGAGAGTAAGCCCTTTGCCGGAAAAGGAAAGCTTCCACGTTGTATTCTTTCCGGACTGGGACAACGCCAGGACAGCCTGCCGAAAGCTGGTGCAGAACCGGACCCAGCTTTCCATGCTGCGCCTCAGTAACGCCATTGAGACAGAAACCCAACTCGCACTCGCCGGACACCCACACCTTATCGGGGCCATGGAAAAACTGCTTTCCCTGCGTGGCAGTGGGGAGGGTAAATGCATGATGACCTTCGGACTGACCGGCACCCCGCGCCAATGCGCCAGTGCCAGACAGGAAGCCAGGCGCATCTGCGCTGAGTACAAAGGGATTTATACCGGCACCCGGCTTGGAAAAAAATGGGCGGAAAAACGCTTTACCATGCCCTATCTTCGGGAAGCTTTGTGGCAGCTGGGCTACGCGGTGGACACCCTGGAAACAGCAACAGACTGGGACAACGTCGACAACCTTCTTGGCCTGATGGAAACCAACCTTCGTGAAGGGCTGAAGTCCCGGGAGGAAAGCAAGAGCGAGCACACACATGTATTTACTCATCTGTCCCATGTTTACGGCCAGGGTTGCAGCTTATACACCACCTACGTCTTCCGTGTTGCAGACAACTACGACGAAACTCTGGCCCGCTGGAAACATCTCAAGAACACAACGTCAGACCTGATCGTCCGCAACCGCGGCACGATCAGCCATCAGCATGGCGTCGGCAAAGACCACGCGCCCTTTCTGGCAGTTGAAAAAGGCGAGCTGGGAATGCTGGCCATACGCTCCCTGTGCAGTACCTTTGACCCGGAAGGCATCCTCAACCCGAAAACCCTTATAGAGTGAGTGTGTGATGAAGCGTCGAGACTCATTGCTCAAGGAGCTTCACGGCAGCACACATACGTTTGATGTTGTTGTAGTTGGTGGTGGTATCACAGGAGCTGGTGTAGCCCGGGAAGCCGCTGGAAGTGGTCTTAGCACACTACTCGTTGAACAAAAGGATTTTGCCTGGGGAACCTCCAGCCGTTCTTCAAAAATGGTGCACGGCGGCCTGCGCTATCTTGGTAGCGGTCAATACAGACTAACCCGGAACGCGGTCACCGAACGCCAGCGCCTGATGGCGGAAGCGCCGGGGCTTATCGACCCCTTACGCTTTATCATGCCGCATTTTCAGCGGCAGTTTCCCGGCCCGCGGCTGTTTCAGTTTTTACTAAGGGTTTATGACCGGATATCCGGTTCCCATTCGCGCCACTTCCTGACGCCGGGCGAGGCGCAGCAATGGGTACCAGGCCTGAACACCAACAAGCTGACCGGAGCCAGCGGCTTTACCGACGCCGTGACTGATGACGCCCGACTGGTACAACGCGTTATCACGGAAGCCCGGCAGGATGGAGCCCGTTGTCTCAACTACGTTAAAGCTCTGAAGGTTCTCCGTACAGACGGCCAGGTCAGCGGGCTTGAGCTCAAAGCAGAGGGCGAAAGCGGGACATTTACGGTTAACACCCCCCTGGTTATTAATGCGACCGGCGTTTGGGCCAGCCGGCTTCAGCAGTCCGGCAATGGCGATGATGCAATGACCATCCGTCCTTTGCGCGGCAGCCATCTGGTTATTCCCTGGCAGAAGCTCCCGCTCTCCTGCTCCGTTTCCCTGCTTCATCCGGATGACAAACGCCCGGTTTTCGCGTTTCCCTGGGCGGGCACGACGGTACTCGGAACAACAGATCTTGACCATAAAGAAAGCCTCGACAATGAGCCCCGTATTGCGGAAGAGGAGGTCGACTACCTGTTGAGAATATCCAGCAACCTGTTTCCAGGTGCCGCCCTGTCCAGAAGCGATATTCTTTCTACCTGGGCGGGCGTCCGCCCGGTTGTAACCAGCAGACAGGAAACTGGCGGTGCAAAAGCCCCGTCCAGAGAAAACCGCGAACATGAATTCCGTGAAGACAGTGGGTTGGTCAGCATTGCCGGAGGCAAACTCACCACATTCCGTCTCATAGCACGTGAAGCACTTGTACGAGGGCTTGCCGGCGAAGACCAGCTGCGGCCTGAGAGTGAACCGGTTTTCCGCCCGGCCAGTCCTTCACGTCGCCCCGCAAACATCAGCCACCAGAACTGGCAGAGACTCAGGGGATTTTACGGTTCAGATCTGAACGCCGTCCTGCAGGCCGGACCCGCTGTACCTGTCAGTGATGATACAGACTCTGGCGCCATACCCGGGGACCTGTTGTGGGCTGAAATTGCGTGGGCCTGTACCCACGAAGACGTAATGCACCTGGATGACCTGATGCTCCGGCGTACCCGGCTTGGCCTGATCCTGCCACAAGGCGGAAAAGCACTCCTTCCTGGACTGAAACAACTCTGCCAGAGCCTTCTTGAATGGGATGATGAACAGTGGTTTGCGGAGGTAGCCCGGTATCAGAAACTCTGGCTCCAGGCCTATTCGCTGCCTCCAGGCCCGGAGCCAGAGTATGCAATCTGACCCGCTGATTCTTGCCATTGATAATGGCACCCAGAGTATTCGCGCCCTGCTCTTCGATACCCGAGGCAATCTGATCGCCAAAGGCAAACAGGAGATCCAGCCCTACTTTTCAGCGAAGCCTGGCTGGGCCGAACAGCACCCGGAGTATTTCTGGGAAAACCTTGGGGAAGCCTGTAAAAAGCTGTGGGCAACAACCGATGTTGAGCCTGGCAGGATTGCAGGCGTTACCGTAACTACCCAGCGCGGCACAGTTATTAACCTCGACGAATACGGCAAACCGCTGCGCCCGGCTATTATCTGGCTGGATCAACGCCATGCACGGGTCGATGGCCCGGTGAAAGGCCCCTGGGGCTGGCTGTTCAAACTGGCCCGGCTTGAAGACACCATTGATCGCTTCCGTGAGAAAACCCAGGCCAACTGGATCGCCCAGAATCAGCCGGAAATCTGGGCAAAAACCCGGCGCTTTGTTCTGCTCTCGGGTTATATCAACTACCGTTTAACCGGCGAATTCCGGGATTCCACCGGTAGCCAGGTGGGCTACCTGCCGTTTGACTACAAAAAACAGCGCTGGGCAGGCCCCAGGGACTTCAAATGGCAGGCCATGCCAGTGGAAAAATCCATGCTGCCGGAGCTTGTCAGCCCGGGCTCTACACTGGGGCAACTTACGCCTGAAGCAGCCAGTCATCTGAATCTTCCGGCAGGCTTGCCGGTGATCGCCGCGGCCTCCGACAAAGCCTGCGAGATTCTGGGTTCGGGTGGATTAACGCCAGATACAGGCTGTATGAGCTACGGCACCACCGCTACCATAAACACCACCAGCAAACGCTACGTTGAACCGGTACGGCTGATGCCGCCCTATCCTTCTGCACTGCCGGGCCACTACTCTACGGAGGTCATGATATACCGGGGCTTCTGGATGGTGAGCTGGTTCAAACGCGAGTTCGGTATGCGGGAGCAGGCAATTGCCGAAGAAAGGGGCATAGAACCGGAAGTTCTGTTCGACGAACTGGTTAAAGCCGTACCGGCTGGTTCAATGGGCCTGATGCTCCAACCCTACTGGTCACCAGGGGTACGCCAGCCAGGGCCGGAAGCCAAGGGTGCCATCATCGGCTTTGGTGATGTCCACACCCGCGCGCATATCTACAGGGCCATTCTCGAGGGCCTTGCCTATGCACTCCGGGAAGGCAAAGAAAAGATCGAGAAGCGCAGTGGTGTCAGAATCCGCAAACTCCGGGTAGCCGGCGGAGGTTCCCAGAGTGATGCAGCCATGCAGCTGACCGCAGACGTATTCGGCTTACCCGCCGAACGGCCCCACACTTACGAAACCTCCGGGCTGGGTGCCGCAATTGATGCCGCCGTTGGCCTTGGCCTGCACCCGGATTTCGAAACTGCGGTAGCAGCAATGACCAGGGTTGGTGATGTCTTTCAGCCTGATCCGGAAGCCCGGGATCTGTATGAACAACTCTACACCGAGGTGTATCTGCGCATGTATCCGCAGCTGCAACCGCTATACCGGAAAATTCGGGACATCACCGGTTATCCGAAATAAATCCGCAGGTATTGCCTGAGAAAACCAAACAACCACTCTGGGACTGAACAGCTACAACCTTGGCAACGCTGTACCTTCCGGAACCCTGACTTCAAACCCTGATTTCACACTGATGGTCTGGCCGGCAGGTACTTCGCGGTTCCAGGCAAGAACGCCTTTTTCGTCATCAACATCCCGCTCTACCGGCTCGCTGATTTCCAGCGGCTTCACTGTCAGAACGTCCTTTTGAGAGACTGGAAGCCGGTCAAAAATCCGGACTTTTACAGCCTTCGCGTGATGATTGGTAATCTCAAACCGGTTTTGTCGGCGCTTGACGTTCTCGCTCTTCCAGATCCCCTCTTCCCCGCTCAGCTCAAGCTCATTCACCACCGCAATCCGGATACCCTCATCCACACCGAACCCCAGGGTTAACTCTTCGCCGTCTGTCAGCTCCTGCAACTGGCTCTCACCCACACTCTGTCCATCCCGGTACAAAGTCACCCGGCCTGCGGGTATAGGGGCATCAGCATGAAAAATGCCGGTGGCGTTCACATATCCTGTTGTGTCCATTACCGGCGCAGACCAGACAGCAACATCAACCGGAACCCGGTGTTCTGCAACCGTCAGCCGCTGGCCGGAAATACCACTGGGAATATCCACCGGTTGTGGCAGCCGGTAGCTCTGCGTGAATGTGCTCTGTTGCTCAACAACCGCAGCACTACCCATAAGCGATTCGGCCTGTACATCAGCCATGGGCGCCAACGCCTTCGACCGGTACAACTGGGGCTGCTCCGGGCTGACAACCCAGGAATCAAGCGCTGGCATAGCCGTCCCGCGCCGGGCATTTGCAGTTGAAAGATGCAGGTCAATGCCTTCCCAGTCGGTGCCGGTAGACTGCTGTACAACGGCAAGATGCTCCAGGGCTACTTCGCCACCCGGCTGACCATCTGCCTCCGTTTTCAACCGGGCAGTATATTCGCTCCGCCAGTTTGCTTGTGTGGTCTGGAATTTCACCTTTACTTTCAGTTCGCCGCTCGCAGGTGCCCGGTAGCGCACCAGCACTTTCTTGGTTGCCCTGGCGCTCTGCTTTACCTGAGTCAGCTCCCGGGTTAAACGGTCTCTCAAGGCAATATCGCCGGTCATTTTCTCCTGAATGCTTCTGATCTCTGCCAGCGCACCGAGGGTTGTGTCCTTCAAGGCAACAGCCATGTCATTCAGTTCAGATGCTGAAAGTTCGTGAGGAGACTCCGCCGCTTTGCTCATGAGAGTAACCTGCTGATTCCAGGCCCGTATAGAATCCTCCTGCTCCTGAATCCGTAATGAAACTGCTGCCAGCTCATCCTGAATCCTCCGGGCCTCTCCCGCCACAAACTCAGCCTGCTCCACACGGCTGACCTGTACCTGCCGGATTTGTGACCCCTCGATACCTTCAAGCACTACCTGCAGGCTCTGATCCTGAAGGCTGAGCGGCAATCCTTCGACTTCCAGCACACCTGCACCGGCACCCACCTGCTCTCTTTCCTCCCACGTAAGTTCCGCATGGGAAGGATATAAAGTTGCCGTTGTTATCTCTGCTTGGGCCATCAATGGTGTGATCGCAACGGCGATCGCAAGCAAGCTGTGCTTTTTCATTCCATGAGTCCTTTTATTCCAGGCTGTCTGAATTCAATGAAAACTACCGGCCCGGCGCCGGCACATCGTTCTTACCCGCTTCCTGCTCATGAGCGATTTCATTTGCGCGCGCACGATCATCACTATCAGGCCGCAGTGGCACCTGGTCTTGTCCACGGGCCGGAGCCAGTACCACTCGCGTCAGCAACGGAAAATGATCCGACCCGATCGAGGGCATGCGGCTGATGGACGCAAGCGTAAAATGATGGCTATGAAACAGGTGATCAAGCGGCCACCGCAAAAACCAGTAATCTGCATGGAACGTACTGTAAAACCCTCGTCCTACCCTGGGGTCGAGCAGGCCGCTGACTTTCCGGAAAAGCCGGGTTGTCGGCGACCAGGCAACATCGTTCAGATCGCCGGTTACAATCACAGGCCCTTCGCTATCAGCAACGCTGCGCCCCACGATAACCAGTTCCGCATCCCGTTCCGTTGATTCATCATTTTCCGTAGGGCTGGGCGGTGCCGGATGCACAAAGTGAATCCTGATCTGTTCACCGGATTGCAGTTCCACCAATGCATGCATCGAGGGTACCTGATCCTCAATCAGGAAACACACCTCAGATTCGTGCAGAGGCAGCCTGGAGAATACGTGCATACCATAAAGGTTATCCAGCGGGCACTTGATGCTGTATGGCATTTCGCATTCGAGTACCGAAAGCTGGTCCTCCCACCATTGATCCGACTCCAGGGTTACCAGAATATCCGGCTTATGCTCTTCCACCAGTGCCAGCAATGCTGGTGCGTTACGGTTAGGGGTCAATACATTTGACGTAAATATGGTCAAAGTCCGCTCCGGGCCTGAAGCCCGCGCGTCTTTTACTTCTACCGGCCAGATTGGTGTGTACGGCAAAATCCACCAGAGTTGCGCGCCCAGCGACAAGGCTGCCGCAAAAATCAGAACCCAGCTCAGGGGCTGAGCCAGGTCCAGAAACAGCAATTGAACGATTAACAACAGCACTGCCAGAACCGCCAGCTGCACCCGCGGAAAATCGAAGCTTCGAACGCTCCAGTGCGGGTTCCGCCAAAGAGGCAGTAAAGTCGCCAGGACAATGGCCACAGTAAAAACAAGTAACGTAGGTAACATCACTGGCCTTGGTATGCCCCGGCTAAAAGGACGCTAGTACAACTGCCAGATGGCAGTCGTGGTTTTTGGGATCTGCATTTAAGAACACTGATGATGCCAAGGATTTCGGTCCGAATTCAAGGGAATTGCTGACTACAGGTTCTTGAATGCACCCTTCACGTGGAGTGCCAGGGCATCCGTAAGCTGGCTGGAGCCCCGGCGGACCAGAGCCAGCTGATAAGAGCCGATCTCAGGCAGATCCTGAGTTACTATTTCTTTCAGAGGCGGCCGCACAAGGCTCTTCGGGAATGGCGCAACAGCCAGGTCCGCAACCATTGCGGCTTCCTGGCCAGAGCAGTGCTCGCACGTATAGGCAATCCGGTAGGGCTTGCCGGCACTATCGAGCGCCCGCAACGTCATTCGTCGCCATGAACACCCTTCATGAGCTACCGCAACCGGCAGGGGCGTCCGCAGGAATGCAGAAGCCCCCTCGCGCCCTGCCCACACCAGAGGCTCTTCATGCACAACCTCGCCCCGGATATCCCGCGCTTCGTTTGCAACAGTAACCAGCGCCATATCCAGCTCGCCAGCGTCCAGACGGGTAAGGTTCTGCTTGCTTGAACCAACAACAACATCAACCAGCACGGCCGGATAGGAACGCGCGAACTGGGCAAGCACCTCAGGCAGAATTCGCGTGCCTACGTCATCAGAGGTTCCAATACCGACCTTGCCTTCCAGTGTCGGCGAGAGAAAATACCCTACGGCCTCCTCATTTAACCGAAGCAGACGGCGGCTGTAGCCCAGTAGCGCCTCGCCCTCAGCTGTAAGCCGTACCTGTCTCGGCTCCCGGATAAACAGGGATTTACCCAGAGTCCGTTCAAGCTGCTTGATCTGCATGCTCAGTGCAGAAGGGGTCCGGTGCACAAGTCTGGCCGCACCGGTAAAGGTCCCACATTCGGAAATAGCCACAAAGGTTCTGAGCACATCGTTGTCGAGCAATGGTATTGCCATTCAATCGCACCCCAATCACGCACTTTCCATATTCTGACTTAAGCATATTTGAACGCAGAGTTAAATTCTTTTCGTTTGATTGAACACATCCAAGAAGCCACCCTGTTATCACGCAGCACTGGTTGGGCTGTTTTTTCTCTCAACCAGATGCATTCAAACCGAATACGTCTGAAGACAGGTGACGACAATGCCGGGCATCAGAATCAATCAGCAAGCAACAGGACTGGGCGCCCTGTCCTGGATGGAGAATTACTCCCGTCGCCAGCAGTTCCGGCGCATGGCCAACGCCCTCCTGGCAGAGAAGGATGATGTTCTTTCCGATCTGGGTTACGAACGCAGAGAACTTTTCGTGGCATTAAACCTGCCCCTGCGCAGTGATGCCCTGAGCTATCTCCAGCAACACCGAAGATTGTGAAAAACCGGCTTGGCAGGAGTCCTGGCTGACGCGACAGGAAACAGCACTGCTATATTCGCCGTAGGGAATATCTCTGGCTTTTGGAACTCTTGGGCATCAACCCGGTCAACCGGAGCGATCACTCAAAAACCAAAGCCAAAGGATAGAGAAATGCCCAAACAGTTACCCTTAGCCCTTCTGCTGCTCAGACTCGGCATATTTATCGTGTTCCTTGTCTGGACCCTGGACAAGCTCCTCTATCCGGAACATGCAGCAAAAGTAGCTGGCGCGTTTTACGGGCTTGAAAACCTCGGAGACAACATCTTTTACATCATGGGGCTCGCTCAACTCGCACTGATTCTTGCGTTCCTCGCTGGGCTGTTTAAAACATGGACCTATGGCGCAATCCTGATTTTTCATGGAGCTTCTACCCTTTCGGCATTCGGCAAATACCTCCAGCCCTTCGATAACCTTCTGTTCTTCGCAGCCTGGCCAATGCTCGCCGCATGCGCCGCATTGTTCCTGTTACGGGAATACGATACGTTAACGCTATCGCGAAAAGCGTGATTACAAACCAACAAACATAAAACGGACATGCCATGAAACTCAAAGACTCTGTTGCCATTGTGACCGGTTCATCCTCGGGCATAGGCGCAGCCATTGCCCGCCTGTTTGCGGAACATGGCTGCCATGTGGTGATCAACTTCAGTAACAACGAGGAAGGCGCACGCACGGTAGCCTCTGAGTGCGAAAAGCATGGGGTAAAAACACTGGTATACCGGGCTAACGTGGCTGAAGATTCCGAATGCCGCGCCATGGTGGATGCCACGCTGGAACAGTTTGGCCGCATCGACATTCTGGTAAACAACGCCGGCACTACCCGGTTCTGCAACCACAACAATCTTGATGGCCTCAGCAAGCAGGACTTCCTTGACCTGTATGAGGTTAATACTATCGGCCCCTACCAGATGACCCGGGCGGCCGAGAATGCCCTGCGAGCCAACGGCTCCGGCCATATCATAAATATGGCTTCCATTGCCGGCCTGGCGGGCATCGGCAGTTCCATTGCCTATGCTGCCTCCAAGGGAGCACTGATCACCATGACCCGCTCCCTTGCCCGCGTGATGGGCCCGGAAGTGCGGGTAAATGCTGTCTGCCCGGGCTTTGTGCAGGGCGAATGGCTGAAAAAAGGCCTTGGTGAAGACAACTACAATGTATTACTGGAAAAAACCAAAGCCGCAGCCCCCCTGAACGATACTGCGTCGCCGGAAACCGTGGCAGATGTCTGTCTGGGCCTGATCATAGGTGGTGATCTGACTACCGGCGAAACCATCCTCATAGACGGAGGCGCGCACCTGGGTGCGGCCCCGGTGCGTCGCTGAGTTCACTCTTCAGCCTGGGGTCTCTTCATAGTGATGATTGCCTGTAGAATCTTCCCTACCGGGCCCTGGCTGTCGAACAGTGTCGTTTCTACCAGGCCAACACCTGTCTCCTGCATTCGGCTGCGGGCATCCAGCCCCAGCCACTCGCCAACCGGCGTGCGGTGAAGGTACAGAGTAACATCCGCGTTTATACAGCCTACGCCACTGCTCAGGCCGAGCTGACCAACACCGTTCCCAAAATCGCAGAGCGTGGCAGCCATAACGGTGGGGCTGGTTGTGACACCCTGCACCAGCGGCAGTGGCAGTTTCATCCAGGCAATCCCCTGCCCCCTGGAATTGACCCCGTCAATAACAACGGCTTTGGCCGTACTGTGTAAGCCCACCGGACTGAACTGATTCTGCCAGCCAGCGGCCTCCGAAATATTTGTTTCCACTGGCCCGGAGGGAGGATCAAACTCCGGCCCCGGAAAGCGGCCGTATTCCGGAACCGATACCGGGTTGTTTTCAAGGAAAAGCGCGCTTGCCCGGGCCACTTCCGTGTCCCCCGCCAACAATGACGCCTCCAGAATCTGAAGTCGTTTACCGCCGCGCACCAGCCGGGCGGAAACCGTCAAGGGTGCATAGGGAGCAGGCCGCAACAAATCCACAGTGAGCCTCGTCAGATTCAAACTCACACTATCCGACGCCTGCTCCACTGCGTGAGCCATCAGCCCCACTACCGGCCCGCCATGCAGATGCTGAGGACTCCAGGGACTGCAGCATGCAGACGTTGGTGTATAGAGTTCGCCCTCACGCTGAAAGAGTGCTTCAATCATAAAATGCCCTCACCTTTTTGCCATGGATTCCAACATCCGGTTTACTGCATCCAGGTGCTCCGGCTCGTTATGACACATACCCTGAAACACAGCACAAAGATCCAGAAAGTCCTTCATTTCCATACGCTGAGCCATTTTCATCAGGCGCTTGGTCAGACGGGTAGCTTTCGGGGGCTGGCTGGCAATGCGCTTTGCCATTGTCATCGCCGTTGGCATCAGATCATCAGCGGGCACCACCTCCAGAACAATCCCCAGCTCTTTGGCCTCACTCGCCTCTACAACACGGCCGGTAAGCGTAAGTTCAAACGCACGCTGATAGCCAATCAGGCGCTGCATAAGCCAGGCACCACCATCACCGGGGATAATGCCCAGATTAAGGAAAGTCTCGCCAAATTTCGCCTTTTCCGATGCGATACGAATATCCGCCATGTTAGCCAGATCAAAGCCGGCACCAATGGCAGGCCCGTTCACCGCAGCAATAATGGGAACCTCCACAGCCAGCAACGCCAGCGGTATCTTCTGTATGCCCTTGCGATACCGGTCCGCACACTCAGCCACGTCACCAGCAAAGTCACCACCACGCTCAGCCATATCGCGAACATTACCACCTGCGCTGAAGGCAGAACCTGCCCCGGTAATAACCAATACAGACACGTCGTCGCAGTTATTTACCCAGTCGGCTGTGGTGATGATGTCATCAATCAGATGGGAACCGGTCAGGGCATTACGCAGGTCGTGTCGATTGAGGGTAAGCACAGCAACCCGGTCTTCGAGGGTCAGCAGGGCATCGGTAAGATTCGGAAGATTACTCATCAGGAAATTCCTTGGGGGTTGGCACGCGCCCGGTCGAGGCCAGGCATGTTGTTTTGACTAGGATAAACTACCGGCGGGGGATTATCTCCCTTCCAGGTGCAAGCCAGGTTTCAGGAGCTAGAAGTTAATACTCAGGTCGAAGGCAAGCTGGGTTTCTTCATGCCCACGGAGTAACGTCAATAGTGCCTTGGCGTGATCAATATCCTCCATCAGCCAGAGCGAATACCACCACAGCCTTTGCTGTCGTTTGCTGCGGGCTCACCAGTTCCATACTCCCACGGCGAACTCATGAGCGTTTTATGGAACAAATTACCCTTCAACAACCGGATAACAGGCGTCACCCCAAAGCGTTCCGTAGTTATCCATCATGATCGTGAGAATAGCAGGCACCAGCTTTTCCATAAGCGCCACACAATCGCGGACCTGATCCCGGTTTACAGAACTGTTCCAGGTAGCCCCCCCATGAACCAGCTGGTTGCGAAGCGTATAGATCCGGTGCAAGGCGATGCCCAATATTGTCGGCGTATCCTGCCTCCCCAACGCTGTCTGGGCGGCAACCTTCGCTCTCTCGAACTGGCTTTCCCAATCTTCTTGCGTAATTTTACCATTATGGAAATCCCAGAAACCCTGGAAAACATAGCGGTTGTTCAATAACACGCGGATGCTTTTCGGGAACTCTGTCCAGGTCAATTGTTCAAGGTAGCGATTGCTGTCCAAGCCCGATAGCTTTTCGAGGAAACTACCAAAAGACAGCTTTTCCGACGTGCGGTACTCGTCGTCGATTTCGGTAGCGTAAGCCGCGTTGAAGGCTATCCAGAGAAAGATGAACCGACCGTCTGGGTCTTCTGCTTGTTCGGCCCGCTGAAGCCAGCTTAATGAGCGGTGAACGCGGAGGCTGAGGTTTGTGTGGTAGTTGTCTCGCTCGGCTCTGTGGCGCGCTTTCAGTTGTTCGTAGTGCATTCCAGCTCTCCATTATACGTTTACGAATCTTTTCGTTGCCTATATTAGACCAACCCTATACATGCATACTAAGGCGACGCAAATTGTCGCACACCTCAGTTACTATCAAAGGCTCGAACCGCCCCCTTCAACATTCTCACAAACAAAGGGTAGACTGGTTACTTTTGCAGGTCACTTTCAACCCAGAGCAGGATGCCCATGCAAGTTTTAGACAACGTGAACCGTCTCTTCGGGGAAGATTTGAAGGCTACCATCACCCCCGATGCCAAACTGAAAATTGCTGCCTCTTGCTTTTCCATTTATGCCTACGCCGTGCTCAAAAAAGAGCTCGAGGCTATTAACTCCCTCGAGTTCATCTTCACCTCGCCAACCTTTGTTCCTGAGCAGGCCACCGACAAGCTCAAAAAGCAGCAGCGCGAGTTTTATATCCCGCAGATAAACCGGGAAAACAGCCTGTACGGCTCAGAATTTGAAATCCATTTACGCAACCAGCTCACCCAACGGGCGATCGCTAAAGAGTGTGCAGACTGGATTCGCAGCAAGGCCACCTTCAAATCCAACAAAACCCAGGCACCCATGCAGCAGTTTGCCCATGTGCAAGCCAGTCAGAGCTCCGTTGCTTACATGCCACTGCAGGGTTTTACCGCTGTGGACTTGGGCTACCAAAAAGGCGATGCGGTTTCCAACTTCATCAACCGCATGGGCGATGACAACTTTACTCAACAATACCTGAGCTTGTTTGACAGCATCTGGCAAGACCAGCAGCAGCTTGAAGATGTAACAGCTCTGGTGACTCAACACATTGAGTCGGCGTACAAAGAAAACTCCCCCGAACGCGTTTACTTCATCCTGCTCTACAACATTTTTAAAGATTTTTTACAGGATGTAGATGAAGACGTTTTGCCAAACGAACAAACCGGTTACCAAGACACCCTCGTTTGGAACAAACTGTATAACTTTCAGAAAGATGCCTCTACCGGCATCATCAACAAGCTGGAAACCTACAACGGCTGCATCCTCGCAGACAGCGTAGGATTAGGTAAAACCTTCACCGCCCTTGCCGTGATCAAGTATTACGAGCTGCGCAATAAATCCGTATTGGTACTGGTGCCCAAAAAGCTTGCGGATAACTGGCTCACTTACAATCGCAATCTCACCACCAATATCTTTGCCAAAGACCGCTTTAATTACGATGTGCTCTGCCATACAGATTTAAGCCGCACCAGCGGTGAGTCATTCGGCACTCCGCTCAACCAGGTGAACTGGGGTAATTACGATTTGGTGGTAATCGACGAATCACATAACTTCCGCAACAACGATGCGGTGAAAGAGCGCGACACCCGCTATCAAACCTTAATGAAAAAAGTGATTCGTGCTGGCGTAAAAACCAAAGTGCTGATGCTCTCTGCCACACCCGTAAACAACCGCTTTAACGACCTGCGCAATCAGTTGGCCCTCGCCTACGAAGGCGACTCAGGTGAGCTAAGCAACCAGCTAGGCATTAGCCACACCGTTGAGCAAGTGTTTAAAGATGCACAAACCGCCTTCAACACCTGGGCAAAGATGCCGGCCGAAGAACGCACCAGCACCCGTATTTTAAACATGCTCAGCTTTGATTTTTTCAAGCTGCTGGACAGCGTAACCATTGCCCGCTCGCGCCGCCATATTGAACAGTTTTACGACACCACAGAGATTGGCGTGTTCCCCCAGCGGTTACCGCCCAAGTCTTACCATGTGCCGATTACCACCCTGCCTGGCAGCATGGAGCTCAACGGAATTTACGAGCTGCTGTCTGCGCTGAATTTGGCGGTTTATACGCCTATGAGCTACTTACTGCCCAGCCGCATTAAAAAATACGAATCGCTCTACGACACCCAAGTAGACGGTGGTCGCGGCCAGTTGCGTCAGGTTGATCGGGAGAAAAGCTTGCGGGCGCTGATGACCACAAACCTGCTCAAGCGCCTGGAAAGCTCGGTCCACTCGTTCCGGTTAACACTGCAGTCCTTACAGAGCAACATTGCCCAAACTCTGACCATTATTGAGCACTTCAAACAACAATCAGCAAACCAGCAGGCAGCTGAAGAAGTTGGTTTATACAATGCTGGCTCGTTCAGTGAAGATGAGCTCGATACCGACAACCCGTTTGCCGTAGGCAAAAAAATCCGTATTAACTTGCAGGATATCGACCTCCCCAGCTGGGAGTATCAGCTAAGCGAGGATTTGTCGGGGCTGGATGCCTTGCTGGAAGCAGTTGCGCCTATCACCCCGGAACACGACGCCAAGTTACAACACCTGCAAACGCTGATAGAGCAGAAGGCGCAACAACCCCTTAACTCGGGTAACCGGAAAATTTTGATCTTTTCCGCGTTCGCAGACACCACCGACTACCTCTACAACTACCTGATCAACCAGCCTGCACTAAAAAAGCTGCAGCTTAATTTTGCTCAGGTTACCGGCAGCGACAGCCCCAAGAGCACGTTAAAAAACCGCCGCCGCGCCTACGATTTTCAAGAAGTGCTCACCTTGTTTTCCCCTCTCTCGAAAGAGAAAGACAAGCTACTTCCGGACGAACCCGGGGAGATTGATATCCTGATCGCCACCGACTGCATTTCCGAAGGGCAAAACCTTCAGGATTGCGACTATCTGGTGAATTACGACATCCATTGGAACCCCGTACGGATTGTGCAACGCTTTGGCCGTATTGATCGTATTGGCTCAAAAAACGCTGCAATTCAGCTCGTCAATTACTGGCCAGACATCAGCCTTGATGAGTACATCAACCTGAAAGAACGCGTCGAAAGCCGCATGGCCATTGTTGACGTAACGGCCACAGGCGACGACAACCTGCTAGATGTGGATGCAGAAGATGCCGCCTATCGTAAAAAGCAGCTGCAACGCCTGCAAAACGAAGTTATTGATCTGGAAGACACAGGGGCCGGCATCAGCATTACCGATTTAGGCCTGAATGAGTTCCGCATGGATATTTTGCACCATGTACAACAGCACGGAAGCCTTGATGCCGCGCCTAAGGGGCTGCACGCGGTTATCCCCGCCCAGCCCGAAGTAGGACTGCAAGCCGGGGTTATTTTTGGTTTACGCAACCTCAACCCCAACAAACATCAGGATGAACAAAACCGCCTGCACCCCTACTATCTTGTTTATATCAACGAACAAGGTGAAGTGATTGCCAGCCATCTTGAAGCGAAAAAGCTTCTGGATATACTGCGAGCAGCCTGCAAAGGCCACAGCGAGCCTTTGCTTACAGCCTGCCATGCGTTTAACCAACGCACGGAAGATGGCCGTAACATGCAGGCGGTATCTGATCTACTTAACCAAGCCATTCATTCCATGATTGAAAGCAAAGAACAAGGCGACCTAGACAGCTTGTTCGGCGGCAGCCAAACCACAGCACTGGTGAACAGCATTCAGGGCCTGGATGATTTTGAATTGCTGGGCTTTATTGTGGTACAAAACGTACTTCAGGAACCATAGCATGCTGTTTGCCTACCCGGAGACGACGCGCTTAAATCGAGTGCTGCCCAAAAGCACCATTTACAAGAACGCAGCGCCCACAGTTAAGCAGCGGGAGCTGCTTACCCAGCAAATCGACAAGATTATCTGGGCGCACAAATTAGCGCCAGATACACTGAACATCCGTGCCCATGAAGACGTGCCCGAAATTCAGGTGTTCAAGCTACTGCTGAAACCGGCATGCACGGATATCAGTGAAAGCCTGCTGGAGTACCTTGATAAGGCTATCCCAAGCGCGCTCATATTTGAGATACACAGCAGCTCCGGCGTGAAGATGGCCGCCTGCCTGAAACAGGCCAACCAGAACGGCACTATTACATACAGCCCCTATTTGTACGGCCCGTTAATACGCGCCGAGGCTGAACGGCATAGCTTGCCGGTTAGCCGTGATTTTTTACAATTACACCAACAACTACTTGCACCACTCTTGCCTTACCCGCTACAAGCCGGCGAAAGCCTGAGTGAAGCCTTAGACCGCAGCCAACAACTAGATAAGCTGGCCAAAAACATCCAAAAGCTTGAAGCGCAACTGCGTAAAAAATCCACGCAGTTCAATAAACGCGTCGAGCTAAACCAACAACTCAGGAGCGCCAAACAGGCGCACACTGCCTTACGGGGTCAATAGACAAACATGCAAAAACTAAATATGCACAGTAAAGATTTAACGCAAGACAACCTGACCAAGATTCAGGCCGCTTTCCCGAACTGCGTTACCGAGCGTGAAAATGCTCAAGGCCAGATTGAGTTGGCGGTGGATTTTGACCTGCTGCGCCAGGAATTGTCAGCCAATATCGTGGAAGGCCCGCAAGAGCGTTACCGGCTAGATTGGCCAGGCAAGCGTGAAGCCATGCTTACCGCCAACGCACCCATCGCCAAAACCCTGCGCCCAGCCCGCGATGAAAGCGTGAATTTTGATGAAACAGAGAACCTGTTTATTGAAGGCGATAATCTGGATGCTTTAAAGCTTCTGCAAGAGACTTATCTGGGCAAAGTCAAAATGATTTATATCGATCCGCCATACAATACGGGTAACGATTTTATTTATGAAGATGACTTTGCCGAGAATTCGAAAGATTTTTTGCAGCGTTCAAATCAAAAAGATGAGCATGGAAATCGACTGGTTTCCAATTCGGAGTCAAGTGGACGCTTCCACACTGACTGGCTCAGCATGATACTCCCTCGTTTAAAACTCGCACGAAATTTATTGCGTGACGACGGTATCATATTAATATCAATTGATAATAACGAACAGGCAAATCTTAAGAAGGTTTGTGACGATATTTTTGGCCAGCATAATTTCGTATCAACCCTAATATGGAAAAGCGGTAGAACTGCGGCCTCTCACTTTACGAATGAGCACGAATACATACTATGCTATGCAAAAAATGAGTATAGACTTCCACTTTTTAAGTATACCGGGAATAAGAAGATTTCTGATAGAGCGATCAAGAAGCCAGGCTCTAAGAACCCAGTATCAATAATCACATTCCCTGCAGGAATGGACTTTGAATCCGCTGATAAAGTTTTCCCAAGCGAATTCGGCGTAAATGAGCCTGTAAAAATAGTAGATGGTATTTTTGAATGTAAGGATCGAAAATTACTTAATGATGTCTCTATCGAAGCAGCTTGGACCATGAAGAGCATGATAGAAAAATGGCTAAAAGGCATGACAATTTTTGACCAGAAGGGCCAAAAACTTTCACGATTTTATTTTAAAGATAATGGTGTCCTTCAATATGAAAAAAAGAAAGGAACTATCCACCCGAAATCTATAATAGAAGGGCACACGACCAAGGAAGGCGGGATAACAATCGACAAGCTATTAGGTGAAAATTACTTTGATTTCCCGAAACCTCACAATCTTGTCTGTGACCTTATAAGCTATGCAACAGAAGAGAACGATATAGTTCTAGATTTCTTTGCGGGTTCCAGCACCACCGCTCATGGCGTATTGCAACGTAACGCCAAAGATGGCGGTAATCGAAAGTTTATCATGGTGCAACTTCCTGAAGAAATTGCAGAAAAACACACAGCCTATAAAGCCGGCTATAGAACCATCGCCGAGATTTCCAAGGAGCGCATCCGCCGCGCCGGTCAGCAGATCCTAGAAGGTGAATGTCACGAAAACTGGAACAAAGACATCGGCTTCCGAGTACTCAAAACCGATACCTCCAATATGGGAGATGTCTATTACCAGCCTCAACAGCTTGGCCAGGAAGACCTGCTCAGCAACATCGATAACATCAAACCCGACCGCACTGCTGAAGATTTACTGTTTCAGGTTCTGCTGGATTGGGGCGTGGATCTAACCCTGCCTATTCGCCGCAAGACACTGCAAGGCAAAGAGGTGTTTATTGTTGACGATAACGCTCTAGTGGCCTGCTTTGAGAAAGACATCAGCGAAGAGCTGATTCATGAGATTGCAGAACTCGAGCCCCTGCGCGCGGTGTTCCGAGACAACGGTTTCGCCACCGATGCGGTGAAAGTGAATGCGTCCCAAATCTTCAATCAACGCTCGCCGAATACGGAAATGAAGGCTATTTAGCCAAGCTTTCATTAAAGGCACATGGTTGGCCGCGGGAAAGCAGCCACCATGAGGATAGATAGAGCGTGCACAGAGGTTAAAATGAAGATTCAGTTTAAAGTTCAGCCGTATCAAACCGCAGCCGTTAACGCGGTCGTTGAGTGTTTCTCCGGCCAACCCTATCAAGACGCGTTTAGCTACCAGATTGATCCAGGTGTCGATAGCACCCCAGAAGTTACCCAACAGTCTATGGACTATGGACAAACGGACTCTGCAGCAGAGCACGGTTTTCGCAATCAAGACATTCGCTTAACGCCCAGTAAGCTGCTCGGAAATATTCAGCAGGTACAAAAAACGCAGAACCTGTTCCAGACCACCGGTTTGACTCATTACAAAGACAGCAAGGGCAAAGCCATGCCCGCCAACTACAAGCCAGGTGCAGAACTGAACATTGATGTGGAAATGGAAACCGGCACGGGTAAAACCTACTGCTACATTAAAACCATTTTCGAGATGAACAAGCAGTTCGGCTGGAGCAAGTTCATCATCATGGTGCCTAGCATTGCCATCCGGGAAGGTGTGCAAAAATCACTGCAAATAACCGCAGAACACTTTGCCGAGCAGTACCACAAAAAGGCTCGTTTTTTTACCTACAACTCCAAGCGGCTGCATGAACTGGAAAGCTATTCCAGCGACTCTGGCATCAACATCATGGTTATGAACATTCAGGCATTTAATGCCCGTGGCGCGGATAACCGGCGCATTTATGATGAGCTGGACGATTTTCAGTCCCGCCGCCCCATTGATGTAATCAAAGCCAACCGTCCTATTCTCATTCTGGATGAGCCGCAAAAAATGGAAGGCAGGGCCACGCTTGAAGCTTTGCCAGAGTTTGATCCGCTTTTTATCATCCGCTACTCCGCCACCCACAAAACCGTGCACAACCTGGTACACCGCCTGGACGCTGTGGATGCCTACAACCAAAAGCTGGTCAAAAAGATCGCGGTGCGTGGTATTCAAACCCGTGGCATAGCCGGCAGTTCGGATTACTTGTATCTGCAGAATGTTGAAACTACCAGCGCCAGCCCGGTGGCCTATTTGGACATGCAGGTTCAGCTCAAGTCCGGGGCCATCAAACGCCAGGTCAGGCGTATCAGCCAGGGCGAAAACCTGTTCGACCTGTCTGGAGGTTTAGAGGCATATCGTGACCGCTATGTGGTTATGCAAATCGATGCCCGCACAGACACGCTAGAGCTTGAAAACGGCACTGTATTGAGCGCTGGGGAAGTGCAAGGCGATGTGAGCGAAGAGCAGTTACGGCGTATTCAGATTCGCGAGACCATCCAGGCACATCTGGAAAAAGAGCAAAAGCTGTTTGCCCAAGGCGTTAAGGTTTTAAGCCTGTTTTTCATCGATGAAGTGGCCAAGTACCGTGATTACAATGAGCCGGATGAAAAGGGTGAGTACGCACGTATTTTCGAAGAAGAATACCAGAATGCCTGTGATAGCTATCTACAGACCCTCGCACTGGATAATGACGAAGCTTATCGTAAATATTTAGGCAATATCACGGCAGAAAAAACACACAACGGCTATTTCTCTATCGATAAACGAAAAAGCCAGCTGGTCGACCCTAAAATCACCAAAAAGACCGGCTTGTCTGACGACGTGGATGCCTACGACCTTATCATGAGGGACAAGGAGCGCCTGCTATCGTTTGCGGAGCCAACTCGATTTATTTTCTCGCACTCCGCTCTGCGTGAGGGGTGGGACAACACCAACGTTTTTGTGTTGTGCATGCTGAAACAAACTGAAAGCGCCAGCACCATATCGCGTCGCCAAGAGGTTGGCCGAGGCCTTCGTATTTCAGTGAATGATCGTGGCGAGCGTATGGATCACCCTGAACAGGTGCATGAAACCAACGTACTCACCGTGGTCGCCAATGAAAGCTATAGCAACTTTGTGGCAGGCCTACAGAAGGAAATGCTAGAAGAGCTCGCAGCTCGCCCGCGTAAGGCAAACGAGGATTACTTCAAAGGCAAACTGGTTGAAACTGAGCATGGCCAGAAAGAAATCACCGAACTTCAGGCAAAGCAGATTCACAGATACTTAATCAAGAACGATTATATCGATGAGCAAGACAACCTCACCGACCAATATCATCAGGATCATAAAAACGGCGAACTAGCGCCCTTGCCTCTCGACCTGCAAGAGATGGCTGAACCCGTAATAGCGTTGATTCAGTCCGTACTGACCAACGAGTCTTTGCCAGAAGTTCAGGATGACCGAGCGAAGAAAACAAACAGCCTCAATGCTGATAACTTTCACAAGAAGGAGTTTCAGGAGCTGTGGTCACGGATCAACCGCAAAGCCGTTTACCGCGTGGACTTTGATACAGCCGAGCTGATCAAAAAGGCGACGGAAGAGATAGATAATAGGCTGAACGTCACTCTGCTGGAATACAGTGTGCAAAAGGGTGAACAGAAAGAACAATTCTCGACTGAAGACTTAAAACGCAGTTCAACTTTTGACCTAAAAGATAACCGCAAGATCGGTGAAACGAGATCCATCATTTCCACCGTCAAATATGACTTGCTTGGGAAGATTGCGGAAAACACGGAGCTTACCCGCGAAACCGTAGCGAAGATATTATCGAAAATCAGCCCAAAAAAATTCTATCAATTTCAGCAGAACCCCGAGCACTTTATCAGCGAGGTCAGCCGGCTGATCAAAGAGCAAAAGGCCTCGACTGTTATTGAGCATCTCACCTACAGTTTGACGGAGCAGTCCTATAAAGGCAGCGATATCTTTACGGCGAATCAAGCCGGGCAAGACTTCACCAACGCCACGAAAAAACTCAGCAAGCATGTTTACGACTATGTGATTGCCGATTCCAAGATCGAGGAGAAGTTTGCCCAAGCATTGGAGGTTAGCGCTGAGGTTGCGGTTTACGCAAAACTCCCCAAGGGCTTCTTGATCCCAACCCCTGTCGGTGACTACAACCCGGACTGGGCTATTTCCTTTACGGACGGCAGTGTTAAACACATTTACTTCGTTGCGGAGACTAAAGGCAGCATGTCGAGCATGGAACTGCGCGAATTGGAACAGAGTAAGATTGAATGCGCGCGTAAGTTTTTTATTAAGCTAGCCACTGAACAGGGTGACCAGGCTGTTAAATACGATGTTGTCGACAGCTACGAAAAGCTTAGGGATTTGGTGGGGTAAATGGGCGTTTAATCCCTAAGAAACTTGCCTTCAGGGGGCTGGCTAAGGCCAGCTCTTAGAGCCACACTCCGCCTGCGCCCGGTCCACGGTATCTAATTACGTGGCGGTTGTGGAAACGAATGTGGCTTTCCCAACACTCCCAAAACTCAGGCCGTATGCTACCGAAAGCCTGTCCCAATCTTTTCGTGGCAGGCCTGGAGCTGTAATGTTCGAAGGCAGTATCAGGGCCTTTGGAGTTAGTCGAAGATAGCCAAGACTGTGATGGTGCTGAAGACCTTCTTTCAGGCTCTCATAGAATTTATTTCGCGATCCGCCGCCAGAAAGCAGAAAGGGTGTGTCCTTCAGAGCTTCAACATGCCAATCCCCGTTCTTTCGGCCTTTCTCCAAAGTATCTTCTTGAATCTGTGTTCGAAGACGCTGGCCAAACTGTGCATCCGGATTGTGTAGTCCCAGAGGCCCTTTCGGGGAGGACGTAACCTTAAAGCCTTTAAAATATTGGCTGAATTTGTGGGGAATGTGTCGGTTTGCGTCCACCTGCTTTAATTCTTTTTTAACAGCATCCACTAGAAGTTCGGCAGAAGGCTGCATTGCGGAAAACACCTCAAGAAACCATTTCAGCCTGTTTATGTGAAGGCTTGTTACACCCAGGGGTTCGACAGACTTCTCGTAGAACAAAAATTCTTCGCTGTGTTTGTCGGGGCGGATTTTGAACATGGCGCAATCGACTGTGCCAGCACCCACATCTGCTAGCACAAATAAATTCTGATCATTGGGGTCAAACGCATCTGATTTCACATAACCATATATTTGAGCGGCGATCTCCGGAATAGTGGATACCTCGACATCCTCCAACGGACCTGGGGTAGCCAATCCCGAAAGAAACTCTTCCGCTCGGTAGAGTGCTTTAACAAGCACATCCTCAGTAATCGCCCCCTCTGCCGACGCAGCGATCCAACCGGCCAATCCAAGCAGCTGTACGGTTTCGGACAGGCGCCCCGACTCTGCTGCCGGAACTCCAAGATTTAGGTACCACAGCAACTTAGATTGACTATAGGTTGCATGGTGGTTGGCGTGAAACCAGGCACCAATCTGGCGCAACGCCAAAGCTATAAAGGCAACAAAACAGGCTCTGGCCTGATGGCTTGCGGGGTCAGTCATTAAATCAAGCTTAAGATTCTGATAGTCCGGTTGCTCCGGGCCATTCAGCGCATAGTTGCCGCCACTTTGGTAAAGACGGGTTGGTAAAAGATACTGTTCAATCCCGACAGCCTCTCGGAATGGGACAGCGTAGTGAATTCGGCGATTTCGGTCGCCGATGATAGCTTTGAGAGACGAAGTGCCGAAATCTAGCCCGAGAAACAAGTCTTCTTCCAAAGCGCTGTCTCTATCTGAGCCCATCAGGCCGCCCAGATTACTTACATCTTTGAACATTAATTTGTAATCTGAACTGCTATGCATGTCCAAAAACGATGGTGCCGCTTCGGAGCCTATGTCCACCTCAAAAACATCTGTTTTTTTCGGTTGGGGCACTACCTTGGCTGGTTCGGTTACCCGAACATCACCTGAGGTCTTCTGTCTTCGGACGACCAGTTTAGAATCCTTTTTCCAATCAGCTTTTATCTCAACCGGGCGTTTATGAGTGCGCGTTTTGGCGGGACGCCGTTTTTTATTACGTTTGTTGGGTGAAGATGGCAGCTTTTCCCCCGCTTTTTCGAACGCTTTTGCCAGTGCCTCTTTCATGCTCATATCGTTTCCCTACGAAAAAACTTTGATAACCCCACCAGCGATCGGCTTTTGCTTTATCTCAAGCTTCTCCCGAATCTGTATTTCTTTTATTCGATCTGTCAGGCGCGTTTTCAGCTTTGCCTTTTTACCTTCCTCTACCTTGATCATTCTGACCTTTTTCTCTTCCCCGCTCTGCCTATAACTATCGATGCGTTCCTGGCATCTCGCGGTTTTCGTCTTAAGCTCATTTTCAAGGCTGGCAACCATCATTCGAATTCTGTCGGTATTGACTCGAATCATGGCCTGCCGGTATTCATTATAGGTTTCATCAAGATCAATACGGGCATCATCAAAGAGATCAGCGACGGCCTCGGTATCCATTTCATTCCTGGCGGAATGCCAGTCTGTACCCTTGAGAGCTGCCGTATTTACAAGAAATTCAGCCATCTCAGGATCCAAATCCGTGCAATCCACACCTTTCACTGCGTATGCGAGCTTTTCTGTATCCATAGCTCCATCGACCGACCAACGTGTGACAGCGTAAACATAGACGCCAGGAGCAACGCCTGGCACCGCCAACCTAGGGATAGTGATGGCATGCACTGGGTAATCCGATGCTGAATCACCAGAGTTGCGCAGGGTGTCGGTTACAAAGCGGATAAGCGGATGGTCTTGCGTGATGCGCTCAACTACATGAGAAGGACGGGCCTGCTGGTTGTCGAAAAACAACTCGGGAGGAGCGTGGTCTAATACTCTTGTCTTGCCCTGAATATAATGATTCTTAAGAAAGATCCCAAATTCTGCTCTAGCCTGTGTTGATAGTTCACAGCGGTACCAGCCTGGATTCTTATCAGACTGGATCAGGAGTGAGCCCGGATAACGTTCATTGAGGAAATCTCGTGTGTAGATGAAGAGGTCCTCACCAGAGATAAACCGACCCAGCTCACGAGCTGCCCGCACCTTCTTCTGTATGAAATCACCGTGGGCAATTAGCTGGTCAGCTTCCCTTTCCAAGCGTTCCTGATCTTGCTTGTTTTTTTCCAACGCGACCGCTGTTTGCTCTATTCTTTCTTTTTCCTGCTCTGGTGTGAGCTGGTGACCAAGAAGTTCTTTTGTTAATGCTTGAACCTGCTCGCCGAGAACCGTCTCCATACTTCCCATGGCATTTCTGAATATGTCCAAGCGATCAAGCAGTCGGTCATATATGCGCTGATCTATTGTATCCTCGTACAACATATTCCAGATGTGTATGCGCTCTTCTTCCTGACCAATCCGGTCGATCCGACCTATACGCTGTTCGATGCGCATCGGGTTCCACGGCAAGTCATAGTTGATAATCACACTCGAAAACTGAAGATCTACGCCTTCGGCAGCAACTTCGGACGACAGCAGAATATTAAATTGGCTTTCGTTCCGGAACTGACGGATAACCTCGTTCTTATCCATACCGCCGTGAAGAACTAAAGAGTTAATACCATCCTCCGCTAACCTCTCGCTCAAGTAATGAAGCGTGTCTTTATAGAAAGCAAAAAGAATGATTTTCTTTTCCGGATATTGAAACCAATAATCCTTCAGCGTATTTATCAGGCCCTCGTACTTGGTGTCAGATTTTTTCAGCGCTTCGTAACTGCCTAGGCTTTGGCCAATCATGGCAAGCTCGGTAACTAGCCTCCCCATTGGTTCTGGCTCACCATTTTCAAACTCAGCTTCACCGTCAAGCTCATGCAATAGACCCTCAAGATCGTCGCCAAAAAGGCTCTGATAGTTGGCTTGCCATGAACGGCACGCGGCAGCCATACAACTGGTCATCTGACGTTGAGGGGTTGTAAGGATGAAGCCGGTTGAAAGATCATTCTCAGCGCAGAATTCCCTTACGACCTCCGTCACTTTTTGATAGAAATCTCGCTCCACTCCACTCATGGGAGCTACAACAGCACGGGGAGTTCTGAGGACTCGGTTTTCGTTTACTTCTCGCTTGAGAGTGCGTGTAATGACTTTGCTCAGTGGGTTAATTCTATCGAGCTGATCAGCCAGCTCTGACCGCGATTTCGGATTTTTTAGCATCGCTTCGGTTGGCGGATTATCAATCAAATGCTCAAGCTGGAGACTTTCCCCGAACATCGATCGCCATTTCGCCTCTCCTAACGCATCCTTAAAGTCTTCAGTTGTTGCAATACCAGCCAGCACTTTCTCCCGAAGGTTCTTCAAGGGAGCATTGGCGTAAAGGGAGTCTTCAAAGGAGTGCTCAAACGGAAAGGAGTCTTCATCAATCAGTTTCAGCAGATTGAAAAGGTCTTTATTCCTAAGTTGAATGGGAGTAGCAGAGAGGAGCACAAAGTTTGTAGCAACAGTTCGGAGGAGCTGACCAAGCTTGTTTGTTTGCGAGGTTTCATTACGGAGATAGTGAGCCTCATCAATTATGACAAGGTCTAGCAGTGGATCATCACCGTCAAGCCCATCCAGATACCGCCCTAATTTTGCAGCACCGTGTTTTGCGTTACCTTGGACAAAACCACGCGGTGGCCGCAACCCCTGCATGCTGGCCACTAAAGCAAAATCTTGATGTGGCCTAGCCTTGATTGACTCTAGCCTTGTTAACAACTCATCTGCATCGACACATTCTGCAGAGACCCCAAATCTGTTTGCCAGCTCCTCCACCCACTTTTCTCGGAGCATGGCCGGACAAACGACCAACAGGCGACGTGCATCCTCCCTTGCCCTTAGCTCCGTCCATATAAGACCTGCTTCAATCGTTTTACCAAGGCCAACTTCATCTGCGATCAGTAGACCGTTGCTTGGCGAATCCAAAAATTGAAGCACCGGCTTGAATTGGTATGGGAAAAACTGAGAGTTTGTCGTGTTCAGACTGTAGATCAGGTTGGCGAGTTTTCCGCTCAGTCGGCGGTATGTGATTTCTTTGCGAAGATGGCGAACGCCACCAAACAAACCACGCTCAAATCTTTCGTATTCACCAACACGCCTTTGCTCTATCAGCTCAAGATTTGAAAAGAGAATTGCCTCTGGGCCATCCCCGTTAAAGTTAACAACGACCCTAGGACGTCTGGGCGACCCTTCCAATTGATTAGTGACTGTCCCCGTGCGGTCCGGAGCAGTTCTGATACGAACAGATGCACCAGGCTTGATAACTTGTGATGGCCAATCGCCCATTCTTTTCTATCCCCTAAATACTACCCAAACCGGAAATCCGTGCATTCTGAACAGCCACACAACGTCAGCCCAACCCTATGTTCACAATTCCCTCGATCGCTGTGTCTAACTTCGACTGACCCAGCAGTATCTGCTGTTATCCAAATACTTTGAGCCGTCGTGTCGGTATGCGCACAGCTTTCCACCGTCAGCGTCCACCACGCTGTAATCGAGACAGGCGACATATTCGTTCAGCGGTGCCGGTTCACCCCTCATCCAATAGTGACCAACGAACACCGGTTTTTCGCCATCATAGGCGGGCAAGACATCATCTGGGATGGGCTCATGGGGGATTTGATGAACGACCTCCACAGGCACCATCGCAAGGTCTCGATAGGTTACGCCATCCAGATCCCACCATTGGGTACGAATGTTGGTACGCGGGTGGTTGTCTTTGTCATGAAACTGGTACCCGCTAGGTAAGGAAATTTCCAGACCCTTTAGAACCGTTTCTAGCGCCTCAAAGCCTTCGTTTTCCTCATCAGTCAACTGAACCCATGCC